>ERZ842401.353-NODE-353-length-65621-cov-8.068984_pt1 | contig 65621 bp, 36 predicted proteins | sample MGYA00521270_ERZ842401 | MGnify/ENA primary metagenome ERZ842401 (study PRJEB31892, sample SAMEA3878208) | bioreactor metagenome | biome: Moose rumen | place: Sweden | collected 2011-10 | study: EMG produced TPA metagenomics assembly of the PRJEB12797 data set...
CAAAAAGTTGCTCAGGATTTTGCCATGTCAGATTTTTCACTTACCTTAGTGCTGCGTTAAAAGACAAGCAAAATCATCTGGTGGCATGGCAAAGGTACAAATAAAATCAGAGAAAATCACTCCTTTTGGAGGAATATTTCATGTGAGAGAGTTTTTTTCCCGTTTTGTAGGTCCGGTTATCGACAAAGTACTGGGACTCCGATGTACGTCATTCGGATATCAGTACGGCGAGATTGTGAGGGCGTTGTCAAGCGTTTACTTCTGGAAAAAGTGGGAATGGTTCTGAAAAAAAGTGGGGACTCGTAAAGACGGTTCTGCGTGATCCAATTTTCAATGAAAATGGTTTCACCCAAAACCGTCTCCATCATCCATTAATTGAAATAGATATATAGTCCTATCATTACCACTGCCAAGGCTATCCACAGCCCAATGGCAAGTTTCGACTGGCTCTCATGGATGGGAGCCGGTATTTCGTAGACAGTCTTGTCTTTGTCCGTCAAACTGATCACCACCATCGAGACAACAAGAATGACAAATAACTCAAACGACAACAGCATAAAGTGCGGCCAAGGGAACTGAAGCCATTCGGGCGGCCATAGATAGAGGATGCCTACAATCAGGCAGAATGCCGTACCTATGGTCAAGGCGAAGTTGGCGGCACGGGTGGTGGCACGTTTCCAGAAAACACCTAAAAGGAAAACGGCTGCCATGGGCGGGGCGATGAAGCCCAGGACACTCTGGAACACATTGAAGAGATTGAGTCCTTTGATGGCATCAATGGCAATGGTGAGGACGATGGCAAGGGCTGCTCCGATGATGGTGACGATACGTCCGACGTAATTGATACGTCGTTGGGAGGCATTGGGATTAAACCTCTTGACGTATATATCCATGGTGAAAACCGTACTCAACGCATTGAGTGCTGAGCCAATGGTGGAAACAAGACATGCTGTTAATACAGCGAAGACCAGTCCTACCATGCCGACAGGGAAGAGATTCTCCACCATGGTGAGATATGCCTCGTCAGGATTCTTCAGTGTATCACCATAGAGGGCGAAGCAGAGGATACCAGGAAGGATATACAATACCACATCGAGAATCTTCAACCATCCAGTGAAGTTAGTACCCAGTTGTCCCTCCCGTAAGTCCTTAGCGGCAAGGACAGGTTGCACCATGCTCTGATCAGTACACCAGAACCATACTCCCATGACAGGATATCCTAAGATAATAGGCAACCAAGGGAAAGCCTCGTCGGTGTTGGGCTTGAACATCACCCAATAGTCAGATGGTACTTTTGCAACCAAGGCAGAGACACCACCTACACGGTCAAGACCGACAATCACCAAGATCAGTGATACAACGATGAGCAGGATCATCTGATAGACATTGGTATAGGCGACAGCCTTCAGTCCTCCCAGCATCGTGAAGAAGGCGGAGATGATCAGCAGTACCAATGCCGACATCCACATCGGAATGTCGAATACCTGTCGGATCAGGATACCGCCAGCAAAGAGTGTCAGGGCAAGCCAGGATATGATGATGGTGACAATGGTATACCAAGCGAGGATATTCCTCGTAGACTGTCCGAAGCGCAATCCCATGAACTCAGGCAGCGTATGCACCTTGGCTCCTAAGTAACGGGGAGCAAAGACAAAGGCAAGCAGGGCGATGAACACAAAGGCATACCATGCATAGTTGCCGGAAACGATACCTGTCGTGAATCCCGCTGAGGCTGAGGCTATCAGCATAGAGGGACCGACATTCGTTCCCCACATAGAGAAGCCGATATGGTGCCAGCGCAGGGAGTGCTCTGCGAGGAATAGGGAGCCCTCTTTCTTTCGTTTGGTACTTGCCCATACGCCGATGGCGAGTAGGATGATGAAATAGATCGCAAGGATCATCCAGTCAAGAGACTGCATGTAATGTGTATTCATAGTGTGATGCCTTTAAAGTTGTTTGTAATGGTGATATCAATAGATAGTGAGAGATTCATATCGTCGGTAGAGTCGACATCGTGCGGGTACATCTTGATGACAGCGTCAGGACGAACAAAGACGGGCATCTGGTCGAGGGGCACCTCCACCTGATAGTACCAGCGACCGCCCTCCAGACGCTCACCTGTAAAGAGGTTCACCCAGGTTCCTTCAGGCAGATAGATATCCCGGCGGTTGTCTGCGTTCATCACAGGACATATCAACAATTCATTGCCGAAGTAGTACTCATCGTCGATATGCCATACCTGTCGGTCGTGCGGATGATGAAACAGCAACGCCTGAACGAGAGGAAGACCACTCTGGCAGGCAAGTTCGGACTGCTCTACGATATAGGGAAGCAGGCGATAGCGGAGTTTCCACCAACGCTTGACAATCGGGGCAATCTCTGGGTAATGCCAAGGCTCCCGCTTACAGGTGCCATGATAGCGCATATGGGAGGTGAACACTCCAAATTGGGTCCAACGCACATAGACTTGCTCATCAATGGGGGAGTTCATGAAGTCGGGCGTGGAATGGAATCCTGGTACGTCATGACTCCAGAAAGCGAAGCCAGAGAGTCCTAAGTGGAGTCCGCCTTTGAGGGAGCCTGCCATACCAGCCCAAGAACTCTCGCTGTCACCGCCCCAATGGAGGGGATAACGCTGGCAGCCCGCCCATCCGGCACGTGCCCAGATAATACCGTCGCCAGTTATTTCACGTGTCACCTCATACGCTGCTTTTTGATAAAGCAAAGCATAGATGTTATTCAGTCTCTCAGGCGTCGACGCATGGTACTGGTGATCCATGTGGATATTCTCCCCGAAGTCGGTTTTGATACACTTCACTCCCATGTCCAGCAACGGCTTCAGTAAGGTGTACTTATACCAGTCGGTTGCCTTGGGATATGTGAAGTCAATCGTTCCCGCATAGTCGAGGGCGGAGAAATTGGAGGCTCCACCTGTTGATGTGTCCTCTTCCCTCGTCGGTTGACTGATGTATTTGTTTTGCTTTGCCTCCTCCAACTGCTCGGCACCTTGGGCGATATAAGGCAGTTGCCAGAGGGACACCTTGAAACCTTGCTCCTTTAGTCTGCTGATGAATGCCTTGGGGTCGGGGAAACGCTCAGGGTTGAACTTCCATTCGCAGAGCCAGTCGGTACGGAACCAGCCTGTATCGAGGTGGATGACATCACAGGGGTAGTGTTCCTCTCGCAGATGGTGGCAGATATCCTCCACCTCATCAGCGGAGAAATAGGTCATACGGCTCATCCAGATACCGAAACTCCAAAGGGGAGGCATGGTTGGAAAACCGGTCAGCATACGATATCCTCTCAGAATCTCCTCCGGGTTCTGTCCACCGAGGAGGAAGACATCCAAGGTAGCACGGTCGCACATAAACTGTACACTCCTTGCGCTGTGGTCAGCGAGGGATAACTTGCAGTAGTCGGAGGTATGATAAAAGACACCATACATACGACTGGACAGGTAGAACGGGATGTTCTTATAGCAACGACGGTTGTTGACACCCTGTCCGTCCTGGTTCTTCAACTGGAATGTCTGTCCACTGAGATCCATCTTACGGAAGCGCTCGCCAGTACCCACAAAGTGCTCGTCAGCATCACATCTGAAGGAGATGGTGGCTCGCTCATATTTCGGGGCTGCGACAGGGTCGCAGCAGACGGAACAGAAGCCTAAGGGCAGGGCATCATAGCGGGGTGGTGAGAAATGGTCATCACTGAGGGCAACAGGCTTAGCGGTGTCGCCGTCAGGATAGAAAGTGATAAACGGTGCTGGTTGCGGAGCAGGCAAGAGGTCGCTCCAATGGTCGAGGCGAGGGGCTTCCAGATTGATGGTGGCGACTTTCTTACCATTCGCTGCGACAATGTCGCAGCATACGGAACCATGAAGACGGAGGGGCTGGCGCTTCACAGTTTGTGCCATCTGTAGCATATCGTCATGGTTCGTCATCTCGTCATCCGTCATCGTCGTAAACAAGCGGATGATGTTAGGCTCATAGGCACGGATGATGAGGTCATAGGTCTGTTGGGGAGTATCCGTGTCAGGCTCCATGTCCTCTTGATGTCTCTGCTTCTGGTAAGGGATGGTGATGATGATATCCCCGTCACGCTCTACGATCTTCGTAGGCGCATAGGCTTTCCACAGACTCTCGTCCCGCTGTAGGGTCGGGTCAAAGTCCATGAAGTCAAAGAGATGGTAGTTCGTCTGTTTCATTGTCTGAATATAAGGTTAGGACCAGGGTGGTTGTCGCCAATCTCGTCACGACGAATCAGTCGGTCATCTGTCTGGTTGTTCTCTATCGTAAATCCGTCTGTCCGTGCATCGAGATAGATGCGGAAGCCACGGTTGTTGGTAGCGTATGGGGCAGGATAGGGCTGACTAATCTCATTATCCCTGATGCTGGAGTTCGGTTGGTTGGATAAGGTGTAGATACCCCCAGCGTCATATAGTTGGCGGGCATAGTCGCTCACCTTATTATTGATAATGTGGTTATTCCGCATGCCTGTGTCAAGGGGGGTCCATCCCCAACCGATGCAGATACCGCTATAGTTGGTATGGATCACCCAGTTCTCGCTGATCGTGCAGTCACGGACATAACCGCAACTGATGGCGACGGCTCCCCAGTCCTCCTCACTGCACCAGAAGAAATTGTTGCGGTGTATCTTGATGTTCTCACAACGCTCAGCAAGATGGGGGTAGGGACGGTGTGCCTCCATTGGGCTCTCAGCGAAAGAGCCTGCCATGACGGCAGTACCGCCAATATGCTCAAAACCGCAACTTGTGACGACGCAGTCACTGATATTGTCAACAAAGTCAAGGGCGGTGGCTGCGAGGTGGTGGAAGAGAATACCGTCGAAGTTGATGTGACGGGCATTCCTGACAGTAACAGCACTGACAGGACGCTCTATCCACGCCTGGTTCTCCAGTCCTTCGTCCCAGGGAAGTCCAGGATTCTCCTTTAGTTTATAGGCATCAATAAGAGGGAAGCCACCTTGCAGGGTGACATGTCCTTTGTGTAGAGGACGGTTCCAACAGGTGTTCTCAAAGGTCAGTCCCTCGAACGTTACATAGTCAGCACCATCGACAATGACCAGTTGTTCTACGCCATCCCGCTGTTCTGTGGTCCTCAATAGGAAGAAACTGTTGCCACGCTCCCCACCAATGACAGGCTGGGGCCATGGGTGCTCGAACTCCAAGCGACTCTCAGGTTCCATGAAAGAGACAATCGTCTGGTCGCCCTGCACCTTCATCTCTTTAACTCGAAGAATAGCAATCGCCCAACGCTGATGCACCACCATTTCCAGATTCTTGGACTTCAGCACCTCTTTAGGAGGTGTGGGGATGGTGATGGTACGATTGCCAGTATTGAAATCTATCATGCGTTCCATACCCTTATTGGGGAAGAGTTGGGTGTGCTTTTGCTTGGCATCACCACAGATAACGGCATCTTGCTCCCCACGGATGAGGAGTGGTGAGTCTTCCGTCCCACTGTCCTCAGGACGCAGGAATAAGGGCTCGTTCATATAGTAGCGTCCAGCCTTCAAGGTGATGGTAATACCTCCTTGGCATTGTGGACTGTTAGTGCGTCGCCATTCACGTGCTTTTCGTAAAGCGTCATGCAGACTCTCACTGGGGTTGACGACAATCTCACCTGCATGAGAGACATAGGTGGCAAGTAGTAAAAGAATACAGGTTAGTGTTCGTTTCATATTTTAAAGACGTGAAGAACTTGGAAATGTCACCACCACAACAACATTAAACATTAAAGATTAAATTTGGGATAGTGACAAAACGACAGTTTAGTCGTCTTTAATGAAAAAAGGAACAGATGAAGCGGAATATGAGACAGTGGATGGCGGATGTCATCCAACGGAAGGAGGTCATGGCATTGCCTGTGATGACTCACCCAGGTATCGAGATGAATGGCAATACCGTGCGACAGGCTGTCAGCAATGGCAGGATCCATTATGAGGCTGTGCAGACCTTGGTCAATCGTTATCCTACAGTGGCTGCTGCTACTATCATGGACCTGACGACAGAGGCAGAGGCTTTCGGCGCGGAGATCGCTTTCAGCGACATCGCGGTACCTGCCGTGGTAGGACACCCTTTGGCTGACGTGGCGGCTATTGAGCATTTGGAGGTTCCCTCTCTCTCGGCTGGTCGCATCCCTGCCTATCTGAAGGCAAACCTGCTTGCCGCCCGCCATATCACCGACCGTCCTGTCTTTGCAGGCTGTATCGGTCCGTTCTCCCTTGCTGGTCGTCTGTATGACATGTCGGAGTTGATGATGCTTATCTATGAGAATCCTGATGCCGCCCATCAACTGCTCAGCAAGTGTACGATGTTCATCAAGAAATACTGTCAGGCTTTGAAGCAGACAGGAGTAGGGGGTGTCATGATGGCGGAGCCTGCCGCAGGACTGATGTCGGACAAGGACTGTCAGACGTTCTCCTCTGACTATGTGCGCTATATCGTGAATGAGGTACAGTCTGACGACTTCCTGGTGATTCTCCATAACTGTGGTAATACGGGACATTGTACTCGTGCGATGGTCAGCACAGGTGCGGCGGCATACCACTTTGGTAATAAGTGCCGTATGGAGGAGGTCATCCGTGATGTTCCACCCACAGCCCTTGCCATGGGTAATATTGACCCCGTGAGTGTTTTCAAGGACGGGATGCCCTCGCAGATGCACCAGACCGTGACAGACTTGTTGGAGAAGATGCGGGATTATCCTAACTTCGTTCTCTCCAGTGGTTGCGATACACCACCGCATACGCCACAGCATAACGTGGATGCCTTCTTTGAGGCACTCAAAGAGTGGAATGAGCAATCATGACGGAGAAAACACTAGACTATGATGCTTTAGGTATAGCCCCTGCTGATCTCTATGAGCAGATGGGCTATCACGACGTGGAACCTGATGAGGCGACACGACGGGAGGCATTAGCCATCATGGAGGAGGTGCGTCCTTGGCTGCGCCCCCAGTTCTGCTATCAAGTCGTGAAAGACCTGCCCGCCTTCGACATGGGTAAGATTATCCCGCGTCAGTTGCGTGGCGCAGAGGCTTACGCCCTCTTTATCTGTACGAGTGGCACGGCATATGAGGCATATCAGCAACGACTGAAAGACGAGGGGGATATGGTGCGTGTCTTCATTGCCGATGCTCTTGGCTCTGTCATTACCGAGCATTGTGCTGACCAGATGGAGGTGAGTCTGCAAGAGAGTATCGATAAATTAGGTTGGCATCATACCAACCGTTTCTCCCCTGGCTATTGTGGTTGGCATGTGTCCCAACAGCAACTGCTCTTCCCAATGTTCAAAGGACATACCTGTGGAGTCCGTCTGACAGACTCCTCCCTAATGGTACCCGTCAAGTCAGTCAGTGGTATCATCGGTTTGGGCAAGGATGTCCGCCATCTGGACTACACTTGTGGACTCTGTGATTTCAAACAGTGTTTTAGGCGGAAACTACGCCCGACCCACTGATTGGATTTTACAATTTCCCTAATAACTGCTTGGCGACAGTGACGGCGGAGTTAGCATTGTCGCTATAACCATCGGCTCCTATCTCATCAGCGAAGCCTTGGGTGACAGGAGCGCCACCAACCATCACCTTCACTTGACTGCGGATGCCGGCAGTCTCCAAGGCATCGATGACCTCCTTCATATATCCCATCGTCGTGGTGAGCAGGGCACTCATACAAAGGATATCGGGTTGATTCTCCTTGATAGCCTCGATGAAGGTGTCGGCAGAGACATCAATACCTATATTCACCACCTCGAAACCACAGCCTTCCAGCATGGAGGCAACGAGGTTCTTGCCGATATCATGCAGGTCACCTTTCACAGTACCAATCACCACCTTCCCCAAAGACGTGCTTGCCGTACCAGCCATCATCGGTTTCAGCAGTTCGAGAGCCGCCTTCATGGCACGTCCTGCCATCAGCAACTGAGGCACAAAAGCCTTGCCGTCCTGAAAACGTCTGCCCACCTCACTCATCGCACGGATCATCTGTCCGTTGATGAGGTCTTGTGGGGCTATGTTCTGGGCGATAGCATCCCTTGTGGCTGCAGCGGCATCGTCACTCTTGCCATCGAGGATTGCTTGATAGAGGCGCTCAGAGGGTGAGGTCTCTTGGCTGGGGGCGATAGGGTTGCTAGTATCACCAGGTATGCTAGTATCACCAGATATACTAGAGAAACTGAGACTCTCCCCTGGACGAAGGGGAGATAGGAATATCCCGGCAACAGGCTCTATTGCCTGTGCCATCAGACGGATATGGGCATCAGTCGTCCCACAGCATCCTCCGATGATATTCAAACAGTGGTTTTCCAACAATTGCCATACATCTCTCAGCAAACTTTCTGGTGTCTTGCTATACTGCCCTTTAGCATCTGGCATTCCCGCATTAGGATAGAGACTCACTCTCGTACCAAACTGTGCCAGTTGACATATTAATGGGGTCATTTGCTGGATATCAGAAAGACAATTAATGCCGATAGAATAGAGAGAGGTAAGGGGTAAGAGGTTAGAGGTAAGCGATTTGATAAATTCGCAGATATTCTGCCCCAGCATATTATGCCCGTCAGGAGTAGATACGGAAAAACTAAGCATAATAGGGAGGTCGGGGACAATAAGTTTTGCCGCTTCTATGGCGACACGTGCGTTCTCAACATCAAAGATGGTCTCGATGAGCAGTACGTCCACACCTCCTTCTGCAAGTGCCTTGATCTGTTCCTCGTAGGCTGTACGTAGTTCTTCCTTGGACAAGGGAACACCAGAGGTGGCTACAGCGGTTGTACGACTGGTCGGACCAATACTGCCTGCGACATAGCGTGGTTTCTCAGGTGTCGAATACTGATCCGCCATCTCACGGGCAATCTTCACAGCGGCAAGGTTGATGTCACGACAATAGTCCTGCATCCCATAGTCACCCATCGAGATGCGCTGTGCATTGAACGTGTTGGTCTCAATGATGTCAGCACCCGCCTCCAAGTATTTGCGGTGAATATCCCGAACGATGAAAGGACAGGTCAGCGACAGTACGTCATTACAGCCTTTCAGGTCGTAGTCATGCTGAGCAAAGCGTACCCCACGGAAGTCCTCCTCCCGCAGTTGGTATTGCTGAATCATCGTTCCCATCGCACCGTCGAGGACGAGAATGCGGTTGGTGGGGAAGGCGGGCCTGTCAGTCTTGACAGTCTCGGTGGGGGATTCGATGAGGTGGATAATCTCTTTTACCTCCTCATCTACCTCGTCATGACTTTGGTACTCCTCGATGATGCGCATTGCCTGTTCCACCTCTCGTTCGTTATGGAAGTCCATCTCCAGATGTACGCCGTCACCACCAATATTGTCAAGCAACGGACGTAACTCGTCGAGTGTCACCCAACAAGCCATGATACTCTTGCCGTGGGCAAGGATTTTCTTGTAGAGGTCATACCACTTGGGACTGCCTCCCTGTGGCTCGCCCACACCGGGAGTCCACTGGATAGCGTTCAACTCCTCTATCTCCAAGAGGGCATCCAGATGATGCATGGCACCCACACCGTCCAGATGGTAGAGGGTATAGTCAATCTTCTGACACTGTTCACGGATAAACGGCTGTACGAAGCGACGGTAGTCATCCACACTGATCATCGTAGAGATATCACTCTGTAGTTTCGACATCTTGCCAGGAGCCCATGAGGAGAAATAGCAGAATGCCATCTCGTCACCCTCACGGATGATATCGTAGAGTTCGTCGAACACTTGGAAATAGATATCGTTGATCTGTTGCATCTGGTGCTCCAGTACCTCTGGTTGCATCACGGTGTCAAGCAGAACCTTGTCAGTACCCTTGATGGCGGCAAGCACGTCGAGTCCTTCCATCAAGTCGGGCATGCCCACATAGTAGTGTCCCTGTGCCTTCTGCTTGCAAGCCTTTAACAGTTCCTTATGCAGCAGGTAGTTGGGATGGTTGGGGTCAAAGACGATATCATCTTTATAGTGAGGGTCAGGATGGATCCAGATCGTATCCTCACCACCCTCAAAGACACCACCAAGGATAGCGGCAAGGGAGCCTGGTCCCAGTTGGGTGTTAGCCACAGGCAGCATGTCTGCCATCAGTGACGAGTGTGCCACATACCAGTCGAGGTAGTCGGCACGCCATTGCGGGTCGAACCATTTCTGGTTCAAGTCACGGGGTGCTGGCGGCATGGGGATGTCGGCATGAGGGGTAACTCCCTCTTGGAAGTGTTCCCACATATTCAGGATAATACCCTTGTGGTTCCACCATTTGATGTATCGTTTCTTTGTCTCCTCGAGATTCGGTTTCCAAGTATTCATCATATCTTCACTTTTTGATTTTCAGTATGTGTTGTCCCTCGCCAACGATCTTCGTCAGTCCGCTATAGGGGAGTTGAATGGTTGCTTTCCTACCTGTGGGAATGTCTACCTTCAGCATAAAGGTATTGTCTTCAAAATGCCAGTCAACCTTTACGTCTTCCATCTGTCCTCGGCACCAGGTGAGATCACCTACGGGATGAGGGGCTATCGTGATATGGTCACCCTCCCGCCAGATGCCTAGGAAATAAGGTATGAGCAGGTTGTTCAGGTGTCCCATCATGAAATGGTTCATGGAGGCACCGTACTCTGGGTTCCATTGCTCCGTCAGCGTGGTATGTCCGAGTTTGATCTGATAGCCGTAACCAGGTACGTCGTAGTGGTTCAGCATCTTGTAGAGCAGTTCCTGCTGTCCGTTGTGGATGAGGGCGTTAAACAGATAGCGGTTGCCGACGTCACCCGTCGTCAGGCGGTCTCCATGGGCATGAATATCGTTTATCAGTTGCCCGAGTACCGCCTCACGGTCACCTTCTGGTACCAAGTCCATCTCGAGGGCAATTGCCTGTGCGCACTGACTGCCTGTGGCATACTGATGGGTGGTAGGGTCGTAGAACTCCTTGATGAATGCTGCCTTGATACTGTCTGCACGTGCCTCGCCCATCAGGTGGTTCCACCAATAGTAATGAGCCGTCGAGACAAGCGGCATGGGAGTGTTCTGTGCAAATCCCGCACGCCCTGGTCCGTAGTCGTACCAGTCGCCCAGTCCCTGACGAAGGATATAGCATGAGTCCTGCGTCGCCAGATAATCCACATAACGCTTCATCTGCGGGCGATAGCGAGTGATGAGTTTATCGTCACCATAGAATGACTGATAGAGGAAGGGCAAGGCGATGAAGGCTCCTCCCCATTCAGGCGACTCCAGGAATGGAGGTGCCCATGAGCCCTCGAAGATCACGTAGTTAGGGGCTATCTCAGGCAAGGCGCCATGGGGGTATTGTGCGTCAGCGATGTTTTGCATGGTCTGCTCTATCATCGCACAACAGTCGTAATTGGTAAGGAGTCCCTCGCCGTTCAGCCAGTCTTGTTCCAGCCAACCCAGTTTCTCACGATGGGGACAGTCTGTCCATACTGCCTGCCAATTGGAGCGGATGGCACGGTCTATCAGGCGATAGGCATCGTTGAAGAGAGGATTGGAACACTCGAAGTCGCCCGTCTTTTGTGCAGAGTTATACACGAAGCATGACTCGATGTTCTTCAACACGTCAAGGTTGCCCTCTACTTGCATGTAGCGATAGCCATAATACGAGAAACGGGGATGCCATGTCTCCCTCCCACCTTTTAATATATATGTATAATAATGTGGGCGACCAGTTTGCTTTTGGTTGACCAGTCCTTCTTTAGTCAGTGTCTCACCTGGAGTCAGTCTCAGCCATTGTCCCCGTTGTCCTTTGACGGTAATCTCTGGGAATCCCGCCAGGTTCTGTCCCATGTCGAGTACAAGGACGGAGTCATTCTTAATAGTATCCTTGACAGGATAGCGTTCCATGATTTTGACTGGTTCTGCTATCTGTTGGCGGAGTACACCCTTAGGAGCCTCTTGGATGACGACAGGGTGCCAGTCGGTAGCATCCTCCAAGCGAGCGTCATAGTCCTCACCGCCATAGATGCTGTTGAATATGATGGGGGATCGTGCCCACTGCCATTGTCCGTCACTGACGATATCCTCTGTCTTTCCATCGAGATATTCAATGTGCATGCGGAACAGCAGGGTGGGAGGACCAAACGAGATCTTCATCTTGGCATAGCGTCGTCCCTGTTCGTTGTAGAAACCATTGCCTAACAGGACTTCTATAGTGGTGAGTGGTGAATGGTGAGTGGTGAGTTGGGGGGTGACGTCGTAGGTGTTATAAAAGATACTCTTGTCATAATCACTCCATAGTGGCGCAAAGGATGCGTCACCCACCTTCTTACCGTTGATGGTGAGTTCATAGAAACCCAGTCCTACGATAGAGACGGTTGCCTTGTGTATTTTCCCTTTGAGGGGAATCTCTCTGCGCAACACGATACTCCGTTGGCTCAGGGTGTCGACATTCTTCCATGCCTCTTTCACCATGGGCTCTTTCAATTTGGCACCTGTGTAGTTGCGCCCCTCGGGTAATCGTGCATCCTTTTTTGTAATGGCACCAATCCATTGAGCCTTCTCAGAGACTTCTATATCGTCAGAGTAATCAACCCCATCGATGGCATAAGTGATTTTACCATCCTTTATTTCCGCATCGACACAACGTCGTCCAGAGAGATAGAGTCGGAAGCGACAGTTCCACTCACGAGGCCATGCCGGGAAGAGGATGGGATTGTGATCGAGGTCTTCCTGTAGCAGCATCTCTTGCAGTCCAATCATACCAGCGCCCCCTCTGTTATGGTCAGGAGCCCAGTCGAAACCAGGATCCCAGAAAGCGGGGAAGCGATAGGGACCATTACCCAACTTCTCCGTATTCAGACGTGTCGCTTCATCGGTCATACCCAGACATGCCGCCCAGATATTATCCTGTTTCCATCCCTTTGTACTACGCATCTCGATGGCGTGCGGATCTTTGAGATAGGTATTGCGGGCGATATCAAGGTATGGTCGTCCCATACCGTAGATGCGCCAAGGGAATACAGGGTATAGTTGTGGTGTCTCCGTGTTCTGTATCCGTTCCCAACTGACAGCAGGTGCGATACAGGTGTCACCGTCAATCACACGAAGAGGAATGTCGGGAAGGGTGAGGGGTGAGAGGTTGTTCGCCAGTGCATGCAAGGCAGCGACGGTACTGGAGGGATTACGTGCTATCTTATAGGTCTCACAGCCAGAACCAGGATAGATAACGAGGTTAGGGTAGTGCTCAACGAAGAAGCGAAAGGGCTCAGTGACGAGGACACGGTATTTCTCCAAGGTAGAGTCAGGGTACCATGGTAACATATCGAGGTACATCTTTCCAAACTCCAAGGCGGTGTCCCACTCATATTCTAGCCATTTGTTCTTCTCTACGCCCCAGTCATCACCATCCTTGTGCTTGCCATATTCGGCAGGATTGGGCAGTCCGAAGTTCTCTATCTGTTCACTGAAGCATGCCCCTCCATGTCCCCAGTGGTGACGTGTCCATGCTATGGCATTAGGTAGCATCCGCAGATAGGTGTCGAGTTGAGGCTTCAGTACCTCGTAGTCACCACTCTTGAGCATAGGCCAGTAGACCAGACGTTGGTTCTGTGCCGTCATCGTACCGCCCCCCCATTTGCGATAGTCAGGGGTGAACGTCATCGTGGAGTCGACATAAACAGGGTCAAAGGTGAAGAGACCGCCATTGAATTTCGTAGGCCATTCGCCATAGGTGTTACATCCCAGCATATACCGCATCAGTTCGTAGTTGCGGATCATCTGTGTGACCTTCCGCTGTCCGCAGTCTGTCTGTATAAAACTCCGTTGCCAATACCAATGCCACCATGTCTTGCTTCTATCCTTTGATACAGCAGCACTGACAGACGAAGTAGGTGCTTTACCTGTATATAATTGAATAGAGACAACTCCTTTCTTCATCTTCTTTCGTTGGAAGTTCCAACTGCAATAGTCTGTCGAGGCGTATATACCCTCCGTAGTCCCTATGTACGAGAACCCGTTGGCATGCATCTTTCCCCCCATTCTCAAATTGCCGATGGGGTTATAGAGGTCGTTCTTGATGGCATCTAAACGCTCACGACTGACCGTAAAGTCGAATACGGTCTCTGCTTTATTCTGATGGGTAAAAGTCAAGTGACTTCCTTTTGCGTGGATTTCGTCTGCGAATGTCTTGCAGTCAGCAGGTAATACCCACTTATAGGAACACTGTTGGCATTCTGCCTTCGTCACGGGACGGTCTTTGTATCGCCAACTCTCAAAACTGAGGGTTGCCCTTCTTGCCTGCTGCGATTCTATCGCAGCAAAGACAACGGGCTCATAGACATCCACCCATATCCGGATATTGACATCCTTTCCCTTGATATAGACAGCACCCTCATCGAGACAGAGCCGTTGCTCGAAGTGTTGATCCTCGAATGGCTCACCGTCCAGATGCAGTCTCCAGCGTCCAGCCTTCAACAGGGTGTTGTTCTCATCAAACCACCCGCTTTGGGCAATATAGAAGAGCACATCCCCATTCTCCACCCATACGTTCATGCCGATGTCATGACCACCACAGGGCATCGACTCACTGGAGTTCCTGCTGGGAGTCTGCCACACATAATCCTTTGGGATATAGTCGGAGGCGTTGGTAAGCGTTGAGAACGCTAACAAAAGGGAGAGGAGAATGCCTTTTTTCATATAGATTACCAGTTATCAGTTCGGAAGGAAGAGACGGGGAGACCGTCGTGCATCAAGTCCCCATCCGCCCAGTCTTTGAAGGCATAGCGTACGGCGACAGGTTGTCGGACGGCATCACAGGTGATATAGACACGATTACGGGACACCCATACCTTGGTGGCGGGGTGGAGCACCTTGTCTGCGCCTGCCACCTCGAAGTTGTTGGAGGTGGTACCATGCTCGAAATAGACCCATTCCTTAGAGCGGTCGAAGGCTACGACAGCGGTATCGTTCTGGAAGGTCACCTCCTTATAAGACGCAAACTCAGGCAGTCCCTTCACGTCATAGGTGTTGGCAAGGGCGAGCAGGGCAAGTCGCTCACCAGCCTGACGCTTCTTGCGAGGGTGGATGCCATATTCCAGACCAGCATCCATCAGTACTGCCATGCGTGCATTGGGAATCATGGTCTCAGCCTTTGCCTGCTGCTCACGCAGGTACTGACTGTCTTTCCAGTCTATCAGGGAATAGTCGTAAGGGGCTATCTGACAGTAATAGAAAGGAAAGTCGCCTTGTTTCCATTCACTACGCCAGCCCTCTACCATCGTTTTCAATAGGGGAGCATAGTAGTCATAGCGGGGCACATTATCCTCTCCCTGATACCAGATGGCGCCTTTCATGGTATAACCAATGAGGGGATGCAACTGACCGTTATAGAGAGCGGTAGGACAACGCTGTTCTAACTTCTTGACATCCGCCTCCGTGATCGTTTGTTGTACCTTTGGGAAGGCACGCAACCAGTCTGCCTTCATCCAAGCCTCACAGGCAGAACCGCCCCATGCAGTGACGATAAGTCCTACGGGTACATCCAAGGTGGCTCGTAAGGCACGCCCGAAATAGTAGGCGGTGGCGGAGAAGTCACGGACACTGGCACTGTTAGCCTCGCTCCATTGTCCCGTCACGTCATATTCAGGAGTTAGGGATACATGTCGTTTAACGGTAAACAGACGCAATAGGGAGTCCTTACAACGCAGCAGTTCCTCTGTCGTTCCCTCAACAGGTTGTTGCTTGAATCCCTTCATCTGCATCTCCATATTCGACTGTCCGGAACAAATCCATACCTCACCGATAAGGATATTATGCAGGGTGAACGACTTGCCGTCATTGAAAGTGATCTCATACGGTCCACCCGCCTTTGGTGTCTGTACCTTCACCTCAAACTGTCCGTTCTGGTCTGCCTTTACCTGATAACTCCTCTGATTCCATGAAGTGGTGATCTTCACGGTCTTACCTTTATCGGCTGTTCCCCAAAGGTTACACTCGGTTTGCTGCTGCAACACCATATTGTCGCTAAAGAATCTCGGAAGTCTTACCTCGGCAAAGGAAGTGCTGAGGGATAATAAACACGTGATCAAAAAGAATGTGATGCGTCTCATATTATTGTTCTATTTTTAATTCAGGTTGTGCTAACAGACCAGCAGGCAACAGGTTGTCACCTTTCGTACGGTATTTGGCATTAGTCCAGATACCCTCATAGGGCGCCTTGACTTGGTCCATACCACGTAAGGCGTTGTGCCAGGTGTTTACCACTTCTATCTCCAAGGTGTTCTTATCTTTCCTCAAAGCCTTGGTTACCTCCACCTCGTAAGGTGCTGTCCAGGCAATACCACAGTCGATGCCGTTTACCCAGACATGGGCGATGTCCCTGATGTCGGGGAATGTCAGCCATGCACGCCCCTTGGGTAGTCTCTTCTGCTTGAAAGTCGTGGTATACAAAGCATGTCCACTGAAATAGCGGATTCGGTCGTCTGTATGCTTACTCCAGTCGAAGAGTTGCTGGTTGTCGAGGGTGATATTACCTTCTTTGAAAGTGATACGATAGGGGGTAGTGATTATTCCCACGCTGGGAATGTTTCTTTCCCACGCTGGGAATGTTTCTTTCCCACGCTGGGAATGTTTCTTTCCCACGTTGGGAATAAATACGGAGCCATAAGCAGGCATCGTGAAGGTTACTTTCGTTCTGCCGTCCTCCTCCGTATAATCGACCTCGCTCCACTCATCCGTAACGGGGTTATAAATCGCAGGAACACGTCCTGTCCAGCGGAAAGACGCTGTGATTTGACGCTCCTTATCCTCTTGGTTAGCGAGGAAATAGATGTCCTGGTCATCAGAGACTCGATGGGTATAGGCGATTCCTTCTGGCAGGATGATGTCAGGCTCCACCCCCTCAAGGGTCTCGGCATAGTACGGCTTGTCGATAATCAGGACACCTTGTTGGCGTAATTGTGCTATTCGCTCTTGTGCCTCTTGGGAGATCAGACAGCCCCGGGGGATGACCAATACCTTATAGTTGAAAGGCTGTGTCAGCAATGCGTCCTTATTCATGGAGTCATACTGATAGCCGTGAAGCGGATTGATCCAGTCCTTCAAATCGAGAATGCCGGCAGAGTGGCGTACGCCCACAGGACTTTCCTCCATCGGACAACCTGTATTTGCCAGTCGTTTTTGTTCGGAGGCGACACGCTCAGGACCGAAAAGTCCTGGTAACATAGGTACCAAACGGTCTGGTGTCAGTGCTCGAGAGGGCATTTCCTCCCCTGTATAGACAGCGATGTCAACGACAGGCTCACCTTGTTGCAGCATGGTCTGGCATCGTGTGACATAATCAACGAATGCCTTTGCCTCTGGAAACCATGTCTGGTCACGCTGGAAAAAGAGACCAATGCCGTCAAGTGTCATACCAGGTTTCCTGTCGAGCCATGGGTTATGGGTGTTGACATGGAAGAAAAGACGGTTCATACCCAGACAGAAGTTACGGTCGAGTAAGGGCTTGATACTTGCCGGTGTCTCATCCCATACCCCACGAACCTCTGTGAATCCTTCTGCTTGGATGACGTTCTTGCCATAGACATGGGCACCACTGATGGCATCCAGCATGTCGTTGGGCTTGTCGTGGGTAGGGGAGTTCAACCAGAACTCGCCCATCGGCAGGTCAACATACTTATAATGCTCCATACCGTCAGAGACCATAGTGGGTGCGACACTCTCTGAGGAGAGTTGTATTCCGTATTCCTTGGCCCGTAATGCAAGGGTTGTGAAGAACACCTCGTTGATCAGTTCGTTGATGGTAATGCGGATATCCCGTAGCACCTGCTCATCGTTCTCCATTGGCACACCAGCATAGACAGGCAGGTAAGGAAGCAGGTCGTAGCCCCTTCGCTGCTGGAACTCATGGACGAAACTCTTGGACCAGTTCTGGGAACCACACTCCCAACTGTCAACATGCATATACTTAACGACGTTGGCATGCGGACGTTTCATGAAAAGTTCAAACCATCCGTCAATCTGTTTGTTGACGGCACTGACAGAGAACTTGTCACATTCCAGTCCTTTTCCTCCGCCAGCCGTAGCATTGGTATGTCCTGTGGAGGTATGTCCGAAACGGATGATACGCCAAAGACCTGTAGGAAGGATGGTCTGGGGAGTGACTTGAATGACCTTGGGAAGAGGTGACGCTGTCTGATAGGCTGTGGCTATTCTCCAGACAGAACCGTTCTTGGACTCATATTGGTCGATACGTGGTTCTGCGGAGAGACGGTGGTCCTTGATCTTCAGTACGGGCGACCATTTGGCGGCATCAAGATCCTCACTGCCGGGCTCTGTTCCTTCTGGTGTCCAATAGAAACGGAAATACCTTGCCTTGGTCTCAGGCAAGGAGTAAGTATAATCTTGATCCGTGTTCTGCCAGCCCTGACGGGGAGGTGTCAACTGGCGGATATCATGGAAAGTGAGTCCGTCATCACTTGCCTGTACGAGCAGACGCTGTGCCTGTACATTATTCCCACTGGGTATGATCTCCACACTTCTGACTGTCTGTGGCTGCTCATAGGCGACTTGGATATATCCTGCTTCTTTGGAGCGGAACGTCCCTTTCTCATCCCGAGTGATAGTACCGGAAAACTGAGGAGCAGGTAATGGCTGCCCAGCCTGAACGGCAAAAGTGGCGATATCCTCGTAATATCCCTCATAGCCAGTAACGGCACGGGGTACAGGTACTGTGGCTCCCTGACGGGTGATGGTGACAAGGGTGTCGCTCCATACCACTTTCTGCATCGACTCTGCTGGGGTAATCCAAGGACCGCCAGCCAGCGCGAAGCCGTCGCAGATATGAATACCCATCTCCAAACCAAGGGAATCGGACTGTTGCATGGCATAGTCTATCATCTTCCAGAACGCTGGAGTGAGTTGTTGTGCCTTTCCTTGGTATTCGGGTCTTTCCTGCGTTCCACGAATAGGCATCAGGTAACAGCCGCCTAGTCCTACGTCTTTCATTGCCTGCAAGTCGGCATGGATGCCTTGTGGCGATACGGCACCATACATCCAGTACCAGAATGTCCAGGGCTTGGTGGTGTCTCCTCCTTGCGCTGACAGCGCAAGGCACAGGACAACAGCAGAGAGAATTATCTTTTTCATTCGAACCTTAGGATTGCGTTGATGGTACCTTTTCCTTTACTCCAATAAGGCTGTGCGGAAGGACCGTTCAGGTCGGTGGTGTTCACCTTGTTACGCACGGCAGGGATTGCCTTGAGGAAAGCAATGCCCGTCTCGGGAAGAGTATAGAGAAGATGGTCACGACCGTCACGAGGGGTGTAGATCCCTACGTAGGTGTCAGGGGCGATGATGCCAATTTTTCCCTCGCTGGTCTCTATCTGCATCCACGTGACATCAGCGAAGTAGCCCTTGAACTCTGGGTACTCGAACGACTCACCGGGGATGGGGTCGTTATAGGTTGTCTGCCAATACCCGTATTGCGGACCTTCCAAGCGGTTCTGCCATACACGATAAGGACCACGTCCTACCCATTGTTTGCTCTTGACGTTGCTCTCTGGATAGTCGAAGACAATGCCCAGGAGGTCTACCACGCCATTGAAATAATAGTCGGCTTGTAGGGTAACTTCTCCATTACTGTTGAATGACCATGTAACGGTATTCAGGGAACCGTTCTGGTAGTGAGCCGTCAACACACCGTTTTTGAAGTCAAAGCCGCAGAAAACACCTTGGTCGGCGTATTCTGTATAGTCGGTCTTCTTCTGGAATGCCTCCTTGTCGTCGTGGTTATAGAAACCGTCTTGTGAACGGTCAGAGCGCTTGGCGGCTACGAAACGGGGACCGTTATTCAAAGTGATGGTCTTACTACCAACAGAAACATATTTTAGATGACCGTCTTTCTTCGAGAAAGTATAGGTCTTGCCAGCAGCCTTGACCGACAACTCGTCAGCGGTCTCTGTCTGGGTACAGTCTGTACCAGCCCCGTCATTTATGGCAATCGCATCAGACTTAAAAAACCATGTGTAGACTTCCTCGCCTTTCGGATTGGTGGCTGTTATTTGCAGTACGTCACCAGAACCCTTAGGCTTGTCAATTGTGATAGAGGCAAACGGCTCCACACTGCCCATATTCAGGGTTCCTTGACTGACGGTCTTGATAGTTGACTGCCCAAAGGCGGGCATTTTCAGGTATTGGTAACTGAACTGACACTCTTTCAGGTTAGTGAAATTATAGCAATTGCTAATCTCTAACTTCTCATCTCTCATCTTCACTTGTATCGGACTCCATATCTCACGGATGGTATAGAAAGAGCCTTCCTTCTCCATATGTGGTCCAACGATACCGTCAGAGCCGAAGTTACCCATACAGTCTACGATGTTATTCATATCGGTACGTACCACGCCTTGGTCCATCAAGTCCCAGAGGAAACCACCGGCACAACGGGGATTCGACATCATCAACTCCCAGTAGTCTTTCAGTCCTGCGCCGTGTCCACCGTCATACAGACCATGCAGGAACTCGGTGGGCATGAAAATCTCCTTTTGGCGCATATACTCTGCCGTCTCACCCCATGAGCGGTAATGCTTGGTCTCAAACCCGTTGCGGTTTGCCCAAGGATAGAGAACCACACGCTGCTGAGGGTCGAACTTCCCAAAGAAAGGCTCTAACTCATAATTGAAACCTCCTTCATTACCATTGCTCCAGAAGATAATGCTGGGGTGGTTGACATCACGGGTCACCATCTCCTCTACCAACTGGGAGCCAATGATGGTCTCATGTGCCCAATGCCAACCAGGCAGTTCACACTCCACATAAAGTCCTAACGAGTCGCAGGCATTCAGGAACTCCGGGTCGGCAGGGTAGTGGGAGAGGCGTACGGCGTTCATGTTCATCGACTTGATGAGTTTGACATCCTCAATATTCTTAGCCTTGGAGAGGGTACGACCTGTCTCGGGACGGAAGGAATGGCGGTTGGCGCCCTTCACGATGACTTTCTTGCCATTGATAAAGAGACCATCCTCCTTGTCACCGGCATATTGATGCCGATACTCGATGGTACGGAACCCGAACTTCTGGCGTTCGATATGGAGTGTCTTGCCCTGTTGGTCTTTTAAGGTAAAGATAGCCGTATAGAGGTTGGGTTGTTCCGCATTCCACGTCTTGATACCCTTGGCACTAAAGTCTACCTTCGTCTGGTCGCTGGTAATCGTGAAGGCAGGACTTTGCGCCACCTTCGCTCCGTTTGCGTCTGTGACACAGACGTTTACGGAACTTCCTGGCAAGGCACGATTCAAAAAGACATCCGCCATAAACCGTCCATCGCCCTTGGCATCAATGGCAATACGCTGGATATTCTGTGAAGGCTTCGAGATGATAAACACAGGACGCCAGATACCACCGAAATTCCAATAGTCGGCACGGCGTTCTGCGAGATTGACCTGTGGCACTGTGCTCTCTTTCAGCACCTCCACCTCCAAACGGTTTTTCTTTGCTCCGAAGAAGACACGGTCTGATACGTCAATGGTGTGACGAGTATAGCCTCCTTGATAGGTGCCATTGCCAGCCTTGCGTCCGTTAATCTGTACTTGGATCTCCGTAAAGGCTGCCTCAAAGACGAGCAGGATCTGTCGTCCTGCCCATTCCTGCGGCAGGGTGAACTCGTGTTTATACAAACCTCTCTCGTCGGCAATACCCTCAGGGGTCGCTTTACCATAGAAACGCATCCCGTATTGGTAGGTGCCGAATCCCTGGAGTTCCCAGCAGGAGGGCACGCCTATCTTCGTCCATATACCACTGTTTCGTCCATCGGTGCATTTGAAGTCCCATTGCACCATGTCGTCACAACCTGTTCCACTCAGATACTGCCGATGCGTGTTTACATCAGCAGATTGCGCTTTTATGCCCATTTGACATGCTGCCATGATGAGCATTGCTGTTATATGCTTTTTCATAAGAATCATTATTTATAAATAATGACTCTGTAATATTGCTTTTGTACCCGACAATCATTACAAAAGACAAGATTCTTCGTCTTCATAGAAAAGTTAGTAAGAAAAGCATATGATTAAAAGTTATCCCCTAAGCGGTATTATCCCGCCCCTTGTTACTCCACTGAAAGACAATGAGACACTTGATGTGGAGAGTCTTGAGAGACTGATAGAGCACCTGATAGCAGGTGGTGTTCATGGACTTTTTGTCCTCGGTACAACCGGTGAGGAACAGAGTTTGTCGTACGATGTCCGTAAGCAGATGATTAAGGAATCGTGTCGCATCAATCGTGGTCGTCTGCCCTTATTGGCATGTATCACGGACACCTCGATAGAGGAGAGCGTCCGACTGGCCAGGAAGGCTGCCGACTATGGTGCCGATGGTGTGGTTAGTGCCCCTCCTTACTATTTTGCTACGGGACAGCCTGAGTTGGCGCAGTTCTATGAGGAGTTAGTGCCTCAGTTGCCTTTGCCAGTGTTTCTATATAACATGCCCTCACACGTCAAAGTGAGTTTTGCCCCTGACACCGTGAAACGCATTGCAGAGTCGGAACAGGTGATAGGGTTCAAGGACTCTAGTGCTAATGCCGTCTATTTCCAGAGTGTGATGTATAAAATGCAGCATCGTAAGGACTTTGCCATGCTCGTAGGTCCAGAGGAGATAACAGGTGAGTGTGTGCTGCTGGGTGGTCATGGTGGTATCAATGGTGGTGCCAATATGTTCCCGGAACTATATGTGGCAATGTATGAGGCAGCACGTAATCGTGACATCCAAAGAGTGTTGGAGTTACAGCAATATATCATGCAGATATCCACCTCAATCTATACTGTCGGCAAGCACGGCTCCAGTTACCTGAAAGGTTTGAAGTGTGCCCTCTCTCTGCTTGGAATCATCAACGATGACTTCGTAGCCTCTCCATTCTATAAGTTTGAGGAGCCTGAACGGGAGAAGATTCGTCAGGCACTGGCAGCACTACCTATCAAAGACGGCAAACTATGCATCTGATAGATTTTATCATTTTTATCGTCTTTACACTTGGAGTAGTAGTCTTTGGCTGTTCCTTCTTCAAGAAAGGAAGTTCTGCGGATGAGTTTACCTCCGCAGGACACTCTATTCCTGGCTGGGTCGTAGGAATGTCTATCTTCGCTACTTATGTGTCGAGTATCAGTTATATTGGGTATCCGGGGAAGGCTTTTGCCTCTAATTGGAATGCTTTTGTCTTCTCCCTTTCTATTCCTATTGCCAGTTATTTCGCTGCAAAATACTTTGTTCCCTTTTACCGTCATAGTGGTTCGGTGTCGGCCTATACCTTCTTGGAGGAGAAATTCGGGGCGTGGGCACGTCTTTATGCCTCGGCATGCTATCTGCTGACCCAAATAGCCCGTATGGGCAGTATCCTTTATCTGCTTGCCGTCCCTATGTATATTCTGATGGGATGGAACTTGCATATTGTCATCATTGCCACTTCCATCGGTATCATTATCTATTCGATGTTAGGTGGATTGAAGGCGGTTATCTGGGCGGATGCGATACAGGGCATTATCCTGATAGGTGGAGCGGTTGTGTGTCTTGGCATCCTGATGTTCTCCATGCCAGAGGGACCTATGCAGACATTTGATATTGCCATCAATTCCCCAGAAGGAAATAAGTTCTCGTTGGGTGCTTTCACGTCAGACTTGACGACCTCTACGTTTTGGGTCTGTCTCATCTATGGTATCTTCATCAATTTGCAGAACTATGGTATCGACCAGAACTATGTGCAGCGTTACCATGCGGCTAAGACAGATAAAGATGCTAAGTTCTCGGCACTCTTTGGCGGTTACCTCTTTATCCCTGTATCGGCTTTGTTCTTCCTGATAGGTTCCGCTTTGTATTCCTATTATACGGCAGGAGTGGCTCCATTGCCTGCGGAGATAGCGGAGAAACCCGACTATGTGTTTCCTTACTTCATTGTCAATGAGTTGCCAGTCGGTCTGCGAGGATTGTTGATAGCCTCTATCTTCGCAGCAGGTATGAGTACGGTGTCTACCAGTGTGACCTCGGCTGCCACCATCTTGTTGACAGACTATTTCCGTCCGTTTTTCCTAAAGGCACGGTATGTTACAGACCGTCTTCGTCATCACGACCCCAATGACCATCATAAGCATCAGAAGTTGGAACTGGCTATCTTGCGCTTGTCATCAGTAGGCGTGGGAGTGCTGGGTATCATTGTTGCCATAGCCATGCTGAGTGTGGAGAGCATTATCGACGCATGGTGGACACTGTCAAGTATCTTCTCAGGAGGAATGCTGGGACTATTCCTCTTAGGCTGTATGCCCCGGAAGATTAACAGGACTGCCGCTTTGATAGGCTGTATCTGCGGTGTCTTAGTCATCGCATGGATTTCTCTGGCTGGCATGTGGAATCTTCCAGGTATCCACCTACATGAATACCTTGCCATTGTCTTAGGGACATGTACCATCTTCCTAGTGGGCTTCTTGTCCACTTGGCTTTATCAAGTTGGTAGGAAGAGATAACTTAACGGTTTATTCGATAGGAAGGATACGAATCCGTAATGCTTGAGGTGTTGTGGGCACGGTGTATTTCTTAAGTACTCCAGGTCCACAACTACTGTTTCCTAACCCCATCACAGCACAGTCTATGGAGAGATAGACCTTCCCTTGGTCTTGCAGTTCATAGTCATGCGACTTACTGGCAAGATAAGGTGCGGAATAGGGGAGTGCAGAGAAGGAGAAGGGGGCATCGACAGCCTCAATGCGTATCCCTTTCCCTTTCTTGGTCTTCAACTCTACAAGCGTACATTCCTCATGGTTGCCTGAGTCTTGTGGGCGTGGGTAGTGGACATACTGTTCACTGACGGTCGATTTCCACATGCCTATAGGACATGACTCTTTACGATCGGGATAGTTGTCCCAAGGACCGCGTCCATACCATGACAGTTGCTCATAGTCACGGGGTAACTCGATGACGATACCGAGACGAGGAAGAGGTGGCAGACCGTCTGGGATGGTGAATGTGAAGGTCAGTTCATTACCTTGTTGCTCCATTGTCATGGGAATGGTCAGCGTGTCGAGACCGCAACGCTTCCAGTCTTTGGCAAGCCAGTTGCCAAAACTCTTGTCATTATCAGTAGGAGCACGGAATACCTGAGGCTTTATAGATGTTAGAAGAGAAGCGGGGAGAGGTCTTGCCTTGATGCTCCGTGGCTTAGGAAGAGATGTCTCAGGAAAAGACGGTGTGCCATTGCCATAGACTGTTTGGACCTCATAGTATTTGGGAGTCAGCGTACGATCGCTCATCACGACACCATTCATACAGAAGGCATGGAGGTTGGGCTTGTCACCGAAATCACCACCATAGAGTACCTTCTCTATGATTTTATCTCCAACTTTCTCCTTCACGATGATCCCCTGGTCTACCCAGTCCCAGATAAAGCCACCCAGCATTCGCTTGTTGGAGTTAATCTCGTCCCAGTATTCCTTGAAATTACCAAGGGCATTACCCATACAGTGGGCATATTCACTGGTCAGCACGGGACGTGGACCTCCATCGGAACCAATCCATGTACAGTGGTCGCCTTCTCGCTGGGCTATCTCTAAGAGACGTTCCCAACGGGCATTCTCAGCACGTTCTTGGTCTGATCCCTCAGGAATGCCAGGGTTGAGGTATTCCTGCATCACACGGGGATAGAAACGGGAGATGACATCAACAGTAGAAGGGTCTGGGTTACCTTGTGCCCCTTCGTAGTGAACAGGGCGGGTAGGGTCGAACTCATGCAGCCATGCTGACATGGCGGCTTGGTTGGGACCATAGCCACTCTCATTACCTAAACTCCAAAAGATAACGCTAGGATGGTTCTTGTCTCTTTCTGCCATGCGGACAGCACGGTCGATGAAGGCATCTGCCCAGTCGGGGGTTGATGCCAATGTGCCACGTAGTCCATGTGTCTCACAGTCTGCCTCGTCCATGACATACATACCCATGGAGTCACATAACTCGTACCAGCGGGGACAGTTTGGATAGTGTGAGAGACGGACTGCGTTGATGTTGGCTGCTTTCATCAGTCGTAAGTCTTTCACCATCAAAGCCTCCGTCATGACGCGTGCCTTATGGGGATCGTGCTCATGGCGGTTGACACCCCGTATCTTAATCGGTTGTCCGTTGATCAGCAACTGACCGTCTGCAATCTGAATGGTACGGAACCCCACCTGTTGGATGACTTGTTCAATGGTCTCTCCATCAGCGTTCTGCAACTGCATCAACAATGTATAGAGGTTAGGGTTCTCGACACTCCATAGTCGAGGCTTGTCTACCTTGATGGTCATGCGGTCGAACTTACGGTATCCTCGTTGGGGGTACCATTCATTCATGCGTGCTGCCTTGTGCTGAAGGTCGAGGACTTCCTGTGCAGCGACACTATCGCAGCCTACGGTAACAGTGCCATCCAGAAGAGTAGCCACAAGGTGGTAGCCTTCACCGGTCTCACCGTTATATACGCTGAACTGTGGGTTGATTTGTAATACACCGTCCATCGAGGAGCGGATAGCCACATCACGTAGTCTGACATCAGGAGTATGATACAGAAGGACATCCCGGTGAATACCACCGAAACGCCAGAAATCCTGATCCTCTAAATATGAGCCGTCGCTATATTTGTAAACCTCTATGGCAATTTGATTACTCCCCGTTTGTAAGTATTGGGTGATATTGAATTCAGACGGTTCCATAGACCCCTGTGAGTACCCTACCTTTTTACCGTTTACCCAGACATAAAAAGCACTCATGACTCCCTCAAAGCGCAAGAAAGTCTGTCCGTTATTCCAATCCTTGGGTAAGGTGAATGTCCTTTTATACTGTCCTGTAGGGTTGCGCTCCTCGTAGGTCGTCCATTCCTTTTTGGGTTCCTTCATCACGTAGGGAGGGTCTATCTTGAAAGGATAACCGGCAGAGATATAAATAGGAGTCCCGTAGCCATTTACTTCCCAGTTGGCAGGAACATCTAAAGATTTCCACGAACAGGCATCGAAGTCTGTCCGCCAGAAATCCTTGATACGCTCATCGGGGGTCTTCGTCCAACGAAATCTCCATGTACCATTAAGAGACAACATACGGTCACCCTTTTGTTTGTCGAACGGAATGAAATAAGTACGTGCCGGCTCTCGGTTAATCTGTAACACATGGTTGTCTTCCCAGTCGTGATGATTTTGTGATACAACGGGGAGGAATAGAAACAGGGAAAGTATTAATAGCAGTTGTTTCATCTTATTCTATAGTGAGATTGTCAAATATCATATGATCGATGCCGTCCCCTTTGAGTGACACATGATAGTGACCGGCATTAATCTGGGTTCCTGTTGTGATACTGGTCATCTTACGTTTGGTCTTTTTTTGCTGGGTTTGTAAAAAGGAGATATCTGCATCCTTATAAACGACTCCTTTTGAATCGGTAATACGAACCCGTAACTGACGTGCCTTCTCCGGGTTATAGTATTTCCACCTTAGCGCATAGACTTTAGCGACTCCAACATTAAAGTCCCATTCCAGATGGTCTCTTACCTTTCTCCCTTCTACTTCAATAGCGGTTTTTGCTCTTGCCGGCAACAGGGAGTCCAGGGTCTTGACAAGGATGTCGTTGTTGAAATCTGCCCATAATGTCTTAGGGATGGATAGGAGTTCCTGCTTTTGGCTTGTTGTCACAGGCTTGCTATTGTCAACGGCAATGGCTATTGCGGAGATTATCGCCTGACCTGCTTTTACCTTAGGGAAATCAATCGTAATCTCATTCCCTTGGTTTTCCATCTCTATGACTCTTTTATAAGGTTTCCCATAATGCACTTGTGCCCAGATATCCAAGTCATGAATACAGGTTTTCCCATTGACGGCAACATCAAAGACACGGAGCCCTTCCGCATCATGCTGACGATACCAAGGCTCTATGAAGTAAAGTTCAATACGGTATTTGCCAGGAGTGGCGGGGAAATGGAAACTTAACTTATGGCGACCGAAACGGGAGGTCTTGAAGAGAGGTGACGAAATGGAGTCGTTAAAAGTCTGGGATGCCTGATAGGGTGAAAGATGCAGAGAGTCGCTAATATACTGTTCTGCCCATGAGTGTGACCACTGTGTGTTATCTTGCATCCAGCGATTACCCATCTGATCTGTATAGGTGTCACCACCACAGTTTAAACGATAGATATACTGGTAACCTTTTGTGGGTGATAAAATACGCTCGTCAATGGTGCTTACAGCAGGGGCAACAGGTTGTGGGTTATAATGCTTTTGGTACATGTAGAAAGCGTCAGTAGGTTGATCCCAGATGGTAAGGAGTCCCTTATAGTTGAACGGTCCTGCTTTGTCTACACGACGTAGCGCCTCATCAGGTTGACGACGCCCAGGATTGTCATGGCTGACCAATAGCCAATGGAATTGTCCACAGATACTATCCTTAACACTTTCTGCAAGTAGGATTTTCTTCTTTAGGATATCACAGAATCGCTCTTCTGTATAGTTCTCACCAGTATGGTTGCCGAGTGTCCGCCATGCGCCATACTCGCCATTGAGTAGTTGCTCAGGCGACTTCATCTCATTACCATAATTGTCAATATTCCCTCCATAGGTACCGCTCCAGTTCTGAACGACGTTCCAGTCTGTCCCTTCACCACCATTGCAGGTAGTAATCAACCGTTCGATTCCACAACGGGGATCCATCTCACGGATGATATCAGAACATTCCTCTGCGAAATCCTTGGGTAGAGTACTCTCGTTCTGGAGTCCCCATAGGATAATAGAGGGGGAGTTGCGTCTTTCCTTTACCCATTGGCGCAGGTGGCGCTTGAATGACTCACGGAACTCGGGGGTATCATACCAGATATGCGCAGAGAATTGGGGCCACCAAAGAATACCTTCTTGGTTGAGTAACTCTTGATAGTGGAGATTATGGGGTTGATGGGCATCACGGAAGGCATTGAAACCGAGGTCCTTTACCAGTTTAACGCGAGCCTCAATTTGTTCATTGGAAAAAGCATGACTCTGTCCGAACTCATGCTCATATTCGCATGTTCCATTGATAAAGACCGGTTGACCGTTAAGGAAGAAACGGTTATTCCCTGTTTGATCGGAGTGTCCTGTGGAACGGGGCCAGGAAATCGTATTGAAGCCATAGGGGGTATCGGTACTTTCTCTCGCCTTGCCTTCTCGCTTTAGGATGGTGTTGACATGATAAAGATATGGCTTTTCCTGTGTCCAGCGCTTAGGATTACTGAAGGGTGATGACTGGTGGACAATTCTAGTCTCTCCAGCCTTTAGCGTGATGGTGTCTGTAAGGCGTATGACTTGTTTGCCACTCTTTTCACAGAGTTTGTTGATAAGGTCGATATTAACAGATTCTTTACTGTAGTTCTTTACCTCAGTATCAATAAAAAGGGTGTCACAGGCTAGGTTATGCCAAACATGAACACCAAAGGGCTCAATGCGTACAGGGTCGGTCACCTCCAAGGTTACAGGACGGAAGATTCCGAAAGGCTGACTGCCTTCGCTGAAGCCCCATTCACTGCTGCATCCACCACATACCCATGGCATGTCAGTGATACCAGCGGGGTGAGATATATTGACACAAAGTGTATTCTCTGTTCCAATCTTGACAGATGGGGTGATATCAATAGTCTCTGTCGTTCGTCCAATGTCGTAGTGTCCGAGGAAATTACCATTGAGTGTGATGTCAGCGTAAGTTCCAACACCTTCAAAACGGAGAAAATATTGCTTATCTGGAAGATTGGGGATTACGAAGGTCTTTGTGAAAACTGCTTTACCGTGGAGGTTGCCATGTTCTTTTTGGAGAGCACCGTAATAGTCATCAAGGTTGATGGGAATGTCACGGGTGAAGGTTTTCCCATTGAAGGTGATCTCCCAGTCATTATTTAGTGATTGTACATACCGATGTCCTATAGGCTCTGGGACAGGGAAGTCCACCTCACTTTTGCCCATATGCTTACTGGTGGCGACGGCAATGCCGCGTTGTCCGGCATTGTTCACGGCACAATAATAGTGATACACCACACCATCGTGTTTCACCATGTAACTCTTATGGGCAAACATCTCATCGTAGGATTTGGAGGGAATGATCAGGTCGTCTCCTGTCCAATCGGTCCAGTGAACGAGGTCGTTGCTGACTGCAAAAGTATTGAAGGCATTGTATTCACGAGTAGGATTGAAGGCAGAGAAATAGAACATCACCCAGATATTGTCCATTCTGACAATCTGTGCGTCGCCTGTGATAGTACCATCGCTGTCATGGGTAAAGACCGGATTACCCTGATAGCGCTTCCATTTTCTTAAGTCCTTGGACAATGCGATGCCAATACGCTCCCCTTTAGGATGTGTCTCGTCCTTGCCGCCGGCATTGTAGAACATGACAAAGGGATATTTCTTTTCTCCCTTGATGCGTTGCTTGGAGTCTTTTATCCAATAGATGGTGCTCTTATACTGGGTCATACGTTCCCACCACTGGGCATCCTTATCGTCATAACTCATCAAGGGCATGGATTGAGTGTCCCATTGGTGAGCCTTCGTGATATCCTGATCCGTTGAGGCGATACCGATACTGAGCGGGGCGTTGACAGCCTCATACCCCGTACTAGGACCACCGATGTAAGTCATGTAGTGGCGACCCTTATAGGGAAACATCTTGTAGGAGCCATTCCAGTGGTAGTCGATGAGTGAGGGGAAACCGCCTCGTTGATTCTGATCCCATAGGTTGGCTCCGTCGGCAGGGTAGGCAAGAATCCGTCCCAGTGTCTGCCAGTGCAAGAGGTCATCACTCTTCGCAAGCCATGTCTCGTATCCTCGCCCGTCAGTGCCGTCTTTCCCATTATAGCAGACGTAGGTCATATACCACGTATCGCCCTCCCGGAACACGGTAGGGCAGTCTATCTTGTGGTAGTTGTCTGTGGGAACGACCACCATTCCGTACTTATAAGGGGTGCGTACCTCGTCATAGATGCGTTGCATCTCTTCCTGACTGATATCCTGTGCGGAAACGGTGAGGGTGGAAAGAGTTAATAGGGCAAGCAGTATCCTTTTCATAGTCTTTTCTTATTTCATAAACAGCCAATCGATTTCATCACCGGCTCCTTGTAATCCTACATCACGGGGTTTGATATCTGACTCGGTGAAACCGATAATCATGATAATACCTTTTGGAAGATTGATGGTGTGATGTCCTGTGGGGAAATGATAGGCATGGATATTGACGGGAGGCATCTGTAACAGACTGACGGCATTCGTCAGGATGGGCTCTGCCTGTCCATACTCATTGCCCGTGGCGTCAATCTCCAGTTTTGGTACTTTTGCCCATTTGGGATCATCGTCTTGGAAGAAGCCGACAAGCATCTTGACAGGACGGTCACAACTGAAATCAACGGAGGTTCCTACAATGCGAGTCGTATCACGGTTGAGGACAAGAGCCTGCATCCCTGCAAGTTCTGGAGCGAGGGAGTCAACCTTCGTGTCCTCACGGTTCTCAAAGAGGATGGCGTCTTTGGCAAGGGCAACGGTCTGTTTCCCATCATGGATGGTGACTTGTGCGGGAGTGGCAGGTGGAATCTTCATGTCACCCTGTGCGGCAGGGTGTTTCAGTTTCTCGATATTCGCTTTCAGGGCGTCCAGTTCTTCTTGGTAGACAGTCGCCAGTTCCTCCCATGTCTTCATCTTACCATCGTCACCACCGACTGGGATACGTCGCTGCGATGTCTGCATGGAGTTGGCATAGAGGTAAGTGTCATGGGTGGCATGGCTCAAAGCATTCCACCAATTCTGACTTTGTTCCAAACACGGCACGGCATCTTCCAGATACTTCAACTCATGTGTCCATTTATAGTTTAAAACCTGTTGTGCTGCCATTACCTTCCAACGGAAGGCTTCGGCAAACATCCGGTAGTACTTCATGTCCTGTCTTACACGCTCGAATTCGTCAGCATGACGGGTTGGCGTTACCATGAGAAGGTCAACGGCATGTTCGGCTTCGATACCATGTTGCACACATTGGTCAACAATATCTAGTGGTAATTCGCCCACATGCTGCTCACCCTTCCATTCTTTCTCCACAAACTCAATGAGTTTCTCGCCTTCAGGTCCACAACTCTCATAGAAACCAGGGTAGATGGTATACTTATAAGGATTGACCAGTTGTCCCATTTTCATCCCTAGCAGCAGGGTCTGGCGATTCCCCTCAGTAATACCAAAGCGGCGCAGGAGTTTGGGAGCAATCTCACCGACCTCGTCATAGGCGGTTATCAGGGCATCGGCTGCAATAGTGTCGATGCCAAAATAGTCGGAGAGTTGTCGTTTCCAGAAACTCCGATCTTCCCCTCGCTCACTATTCCATGCATAGCGTCCCCAGACTTTATACCACATCCAGTCGCGGTCAATCTGTAACAACCGCTCACCATTGGGCAACTTATCGGCGGTATAGGGCCAGTCCCAGTATGAAGCCTGTGGATAGAGGTGCAAACCCTTCGAGTGATGTATCTGGTGCATTGCCTTTACTGCTTTCTGGGTGAATGCTGGTGACGACCAGCGCCATGGTTCCAGATTGGCAAGGATATGCACATTGTCGATATGGATGGGAGCCGCGGCGGCAAGCATCCGATGGGTCTCTCCCCAAGGACCTCCTGGCTCATAGGTAGTCAGACTCTCTCCCGTATACTTGTTCATCGTATAGATATTCGGGTAGAGTGGGAGGGAGGCTTTCAGCACAGCAGGTCCGTCTGTATCATGGTTACGGAGGATAATCGGAGGAGTATCTGTTCTGCCCGATGCCTTTAACCCGTCCTTGATACCAGGAATCACCGTCTCTGTCATCCATTTGATATCATTGTCAATACCAGACATAGCCTCACCCAGACACACCAAGAAACCTACTTTCGGATATTTCTCCACAAAAGCAGCAATAGACTTGCGGGTGTAGTCGGCAATAAGAGGTGTGATAGGACGGTTACGGTCTTGTGTTTTCAGACCATAATGGTCAGCAAACGGCTTGCTGAGGATGATATTATAGAACATCTGAATGACCCGGATACCCCGGCGGTCAGCCTCGTCCACAAGGAAGCCGAACATCTCTTGGTTCTTCTGCATGGTGGCATCGTCCACCTCAGGAGCAAAAGGATAGTCCTTGAGTCTCACCAGCGAGGCGAAAGGATGCCCGTTCCATAAATAGACGGTGTTCATATTGTTCTCGGCAAGGAGGTCGAGATATCTCAACCATAACGCCTTGTCATAGAACCAAGGGAAGTTCTCTGGGGTATAGGGATACTCATAGACGCGGTGACCTGGCAAGTAGACGGTCTTCTGCAGACCGACACAGGCACCACGTAGTTTCATCTGTGGTACTTCATTGATTACGGTCAGCCTGTCTAGTTGAGGGCCCTCTCGCAATAGTTCCAACAGTTTGTTGACACCGTAGATAGCACCTGCATTGTCGTTGCCAATCACTCGAACTTTCTTACCTTTACGCATGAGGGTGAACCCCTCAGCCTCACCAGTACAGGCTACCTCAATTGAGACACTCAGTTTCCCTTCTTGCCCCTTTAATAGGGTGGAGGCATAGGTTGTCTGGGGAGTCACATCCTTTACAACGACCTTACCATAGGCAAGTTGGACAGACAACAAACACAGTGCACAGATTATTTTCTTTATCATAGACTCATCTTTATTTCTTGCTTTGCGGGAATACTGACATGGCGGTCACCAATGATGAGTGTTCCATGTCCTCCATCACTATATACCGTTACCTCCTTTTGATTCATCGTTATGTGAATCTTACCGAAAGGAGTGGGAACGTCACCCTCCATCCATTCCAAATCCCCCAAAGTCGGTTTCACAAGATATTCCTCATAACCAGGTCGGGTAGGCTCTACTCCAAGGAAATAGCGTCCTATCAGGTAGATAGGGCTCGCTCCCCATGCGTGGCACAGGCTCTTTCCATAGGGTCTTCCATACATGGCGAGGTGTTGGGCGCCTTCTTCTTCTGGATTGTATTTCTCCCAGAAGGAGGTGGCTCCCTCGTGTAACATACCGCCCCAATAGTCACGCATCTCCTTTAATACGTCCTTGTGGTATCCCATCTTGCAGAGTGCCTCCAGTTCATAGAAACGCATATAGGGGGTTGTGATAGGGTCGATGGCGGGATTGAGCATCACACTCTGCATGATCTCACGGCGCTCTTCCTCATATGCCAATCCGTAGAGGATGGCAAACATGTTGGGGAATTTAGTGATCTGCTCGTTTATCTTGCCGTCCTCGATGGCATGATAGTATGCCTTTCGTTCATAACTCCAGAAAGTCTGCTTAATCTTGTTACGCAACTCTTCCGACTTTACACGGTAGTCACTCTTGAACCCCAAGAGTTTAGAGCAGACAGCCATCGTCTCCATCGCTTTCATGAGCAGAATCTGCTCAAAGCACAATGTGCCGCGCTTGTGCATCGGAAAGTCCACCCAGTCAACAAAGATCCAGTCGTCGGGTTGTCCTTCCGCCATACCGTCCTCGTTCAGACGACTTTCCACATAGTCCATGAGTGTCACCATACGAGGCCACATCTCTTGGACAAAAGCGATATCGGCAGTATACTGGTAGTAGTCGAGGATAGACTTAAACCAGTAGAAGGTGTAGTCCATGATGGTGTTGACATGTGCCGTTACAGGGTCTTTTCCTCGTAACTGACGGATGGTACGCTTGACGCACTCTGTGTCATAGCGGAGGTAGTAGTTCATGAGATATGACTGGATGGCGTCGCCCGACCATGTCCATCGGTCACGTTTGATGCCGTCCATGAAAAACTCACGGGTGGTGAGGTCCATGGTATAGGCTCCCACCTCCCATATCTTGTTCAACAGATCGTCAGAGCATTTGAAAGAGCCACTATGCGACAAGTCCTGTGGGGCATACTCATAGTCCATCAGCACTTCACCGTAGTCAGCGCCTTTCTCTTTCTCGATATAGACATAGCGGAAAGCCTTGGAGTTTGCAATACAGTCCCATGCCGTTTCGCTCTCGAGTCTGTCCAGCGTCTCGCAATGCTCTTTGTCCAAGGTCTCCTCACGACTCTCCCCGTAGTAGACGCAGACGGTGCCTTTCAGACCTTTTATCTTCAGATAGCCGAAGGTCTCACGGCCAAAATCGTAGAGCATGCCGTTTGTTGTCATGGCATGGCAACAAACAGGATGGCGCTCCTCACGCTCTAGATGAAAGCAGGATGGGGGCGTGTCAAGGCTGTCGAAATGCCACGAGGCAGCAGGTACGTATATGCCGGAGCCATGGGCAATGCCATCCTCGTCAATCCACAGTTTGTCTTCGTAGGTGACTATCCATGAGGAATCGGTATGGATGGTATTGCCCTCGATATAGAGTGCCGGAGGGGTAGCCTGGTTCCACACTTTCAAATTCAGTCGGTGTTCGCCAGCGGGAATCATGTAGGAATGAGCGGGAAACTGCAACTTTCCGTCGACAGCGAAGTTGAATTGTCCTTCGCAGGCAATATTAATAGTCTCTTCTTTTTCTAAATGGAAGGTCTTGGAGAACTCCACGGTGACATAGTGTGAGTCCTGTTTCCAGAATGGCGGGAACATCGCACCACGTTCCGTACGGCGGTTGTTGAAGATATTACCCATCCAGATCTCAAAGTCACCGGGGTACCATATCCATGTGGCTTTATTTCTTTCCTGCATTGTCTTTGATTTGCTCATTTACTTGTGGACCGTTGTTTTCCCAGTTGTTACCAGGACCGTTGGCGTTCTTCAGGAACTTCTCTTCAGGAGTCCAGTTGTCACGTATCGTGATATTGGACGACCCTTCATCGGTATAGAGGTAGAACCAGTGGTTAGGGTCATGTACATAACTTGGTTTGGCAATATCTCGCACCACATTCTCTGAGATAAGAGAACCTGGCTGGTTGCCAAGGGTATAGATGCCAGCACAGTCATACATGTGCTGTGCATAGTTATAAATAAGGTTCGCATGTACCTTGTTGTCTTTCATACAGACAAGGTCACGGTTCCAGCCCCAACCAAGGGAGATGCCCGTATAAGAGACATCGTGAATGGTATTGTGGTCGATGGTAATACCTGACACATACCCTGCCGCAATAGCGACACAGCCCCAGTCCTCATTCGTCACATCATAGAACGCTGACTGTTCGACGACTTGTCCTGTGCATACCTCACGGAAATCGGTGGGCTGATAGGGGCGGTGGGTCTCCAATCCTTCTGGTGAGAAAGAGCCGCAGACGTACCCATTCATGGCAATATCGGTGAAAGTGCAGTTAGTCGTCGTGCCACGACGACATGCCAGAACATAGTCTAAACCAGAACCGCCAAGGTGCTCAAAACGGCAACCGTCAAAGTTGATGTCCTCTGAGTAGCGTATCTCCACAGCGGCATGAGCACGTCCCAGCCATCCCTGGTTGTCCAGTTTATGGTTATTGGGGCGGTCAATCTGCGGACGTAGTTTGTATGCCTCTGTCAGGTACATGCCAGCCTGCAAGGGCACATGTCCTTTCTCTGAGGGGCGCATCCAAGTGGTATGTGAGAACTGGATGCCCTTCATCGTGATATGGCGTACAAGATGCTCAGCGGTACCGATAAGTTCTACCAGTGTCTCCATTACAGGAACAATCGCCTCATGGACGGTCTCACCTTGACGTGGTATATAGTAGAGTTTATGCTCACGGATATCATGATACCATTCCCCTGGCTCATCCAGTAACTCCTTGGCATTCGTCAGGTAGAAAGGGGAGGGGTGACCTGTATTGGGAGTCATTGGTGACGGCCAGGGATGCTCGAACTGCAGTTTTGCCTCGGGGTCGTGGAAGCGCACGGCGGCAGAGTCACCTTGCGTCATGATACTCTTGATACGCAGGTTGGAGGTGCACCACATCTCATGCAGCACCATCTCCGCATAGGGAGCCTTCAGTATCTTCTCCACCGCTTTCTTAGGTACCCAAAGTATCTGATTCCTCTTGTCGTAGGTGCGGATACGGAACATCTGTTCGAAGTCACTGACATCACGGGCACGAACAGCCTTCTTGCCGTTGACCCATAACTGCCGGAAATCAATGGGACGACCGTTGAAGTCGGGCACGTTGGCAACTAGGAACTTTCCCTGTCGTTTCCAATTGGTGATTCTCAAGCCACCGCTGATGACGGTATTTTCTCCCTCAATAGTAAGTCCACTGTCTTCAGGTCTGAGCCGCAAAGGCTCATAGAGGTGATAAGTACCGGCTCCCAAGTGGATGGTGACCTCTGTCGCTTGTCCCAGTCGTCGCATCTCCCGTGCCTTGCGGACAGCATCGGCAAGTGATGAGTCGGGGGTGATATGAATTTCTGCTGCATGAGTGTTCATGCAGCAGAGGAGCGTGAGGATGCCGAGTATTCTATTCATAACGTTATCGGGCTATGTTCAACCACAGGCTCATATCCTGTATGCCACGGTTATCCCAGGCATAATAGGGGATAAGGCGTATGTGTACTTTCTGACTGGCTGGCTTTGCCAACTCACGGTAGAGTGTCTGATTGTCCCATGTCTTGTCATTGGTGACGACAGCATCTCCCTCCAGTGCCGTGAAGGAATGACCGCCAATGGTCATAGGCACTTCCTTTAACTGTACGTCGGCAGGTAAGGCAATGTCATGGATGCGGTAGTCTCCTTGGATATCCTGTCCTTCGAGACAATAGACGATAGGACCGCGCATGACGGCAATCTGGTTCTTTGCCTCCTCAACCAGTGGGTTCGCCTCGACGAGACGGGGACGCATGTCAAGGTTCAGTTCAATGACATCACCCTTCTTCCATTTACGGGAGATGCGCAGGTCTGTTTTCTCACCATTCACTTTCACAGTATACTGATCACACCAGTTAGGTTGATGCAGTTGGATCGTCTGTAAATTCTTTGCCTTCTTAATCGTGAGGGTTATCTTACCGTCCCAAGGATAATTCGTCGTCTGCTCTACTTCCAGGTCGTTAGTCTTCAACACATTCTGTCCGTAAAGATTAACGTAGAGTGTCTGTCCGTCGACAGCATAGGCATATTCTTGAGCCTGGCAAAGTGTACGGAGTGTGTTAGGAGGACAGCAGAAACAAGTGATGTAATGCTGACGGTGTTTGGGCCAGCGCATGGTGTAAGGGAACTCCTTGGTGCGGCGTAATGTCTCGGTATAGAAGAAATCCTTACCGTCAATGGAGATACCAGAGAGGATACCGTTATAGAGTTCGTTCTCGATATTGTCGATATACTTGGCATCACCCGTTGTCTGGAACATACGCCATGAGAACAGCATCATACCGATCTGTGCGCATATCTCGTTATGGGCAGTCTCCTGTGGTAACTGGAACTGTCTGCCGTAAGCCTGATGAATCTGTTGAATCGAGGGCTGGTTATAGGTTGTACCGTCAGGTGACACACCGTCATAGAGGGCACCGCATCCCCCCATGATATAGATCTTATGCTGTATGATGTCATCCCAGATGGCTGACAGGTTTTTCATCAGTTGTGCCTCACCAGTCTCCGCATAGAGGTCAGCGACACCGGCATAGAGATAGTTAGCACGGACGGCATGTCCCATTGCCTCATATTGGTCACGGAACTTATGGCGGTCCTGGTTATGGTCTTCACCATTCTGTACACTGTCACGGATAGCAATCAACCCTTTTGCTAATGTCAGGTATTTCTTGTCACCCGTCTCCCGGTACATCTCCGCGGCACCCATATAGTGACTGGGGCAGATAGCGTTGCGTGAAAGTTCTGCAGCATCGTTGGTCAGGAAGTTGTAAAGGAAGTCTGCGGCTTTCTTACCACAATCAAATAAGGTATTCTTGCCTGTGGCACGCTTGTGGATGATGCCCGCAGTGATGAGGTGTCCGAGGTTATAGGTCTCGAAATTAAGACGCGAGGCGAAGGCGTGTTTCTGGTCTTTTCCTATCTCGATACCTGCCGCATTCTCTGTAAGGGCATGGGAGTCGATACCAGCATTACGCTCACTGATAACCACTGGCGTATGGATATAGCCGTCAGCACGTTGGGCGAGTGCCACCTGCTCAATGAACTTATCCATCAGTGCGTCAAGTTTCGGGTCTTTGGTGATAGCATAAACTGTAGCGCATGCCTCCAACCATTTATACATATCTCCATCATGGAAGGGAGGACCATGATGCTTGCCTTTCACAGTTCCCGCTGCAACCTCGAAATTACGGAAGCCGTTACTGCCATGCAGTCCCATGTCATCCATCGTCTCATAGGGGGTGTTCCAGGTGTCCCACATCGACCAGATACCTGTGTTTGCCATCACGTTAAAACGGTCAGCCCAGAAGCCGCCCGTCCATTTGACAGCACCCAGTGGCGTGTTGGTCATCTTCGCCTGTTGGCTATGACTCATATCGGTCAGTCCACCTTGCGCCATCGCTGTGGTGGCGCAACCTATCATCATGGTTATTAATAGCCTGATTTTCATAACTCTAAACTCTTAATTCTAAACTCTAAACTCTTAAAGTTGTCCTCCTCTTGCCTTTACTCGTTCATACCATGCCTCACGCTCTTTAGTCAGGTCGTAACCACGCTTGGTGAGGTAGTTGTTAATACGTCCTTTATACTTGCCGAATACCTCATGTTTCTTCTTCGAACTCTCTGCGTCGATAGCGAGTTCACGAGCCTCGATAAGCCAAGCAAGAATCTGCTGTTTCTCCTCGTCTTTTAAAGTCGGTATCATATCACACTGTGCCTCATAGGTTACCTTCACCACATTGAAGGTCATCACGTCCTTCACACGGTCGATGTGATGGGGTTTCAGGTATATCGACAGGTCGGCAAGGAATCCGTAGTGGGAGCGGTAGAGTTTGGAGTCACATTGTGCCTCTGCGAGTTTCTTGTCGCTCTTCTTCACTGAGTCACGCTCCGCATAGATGTCGTTGAGTTTGAAATAGCGGTTGGCGATGATGTTCTGCACGTTCTGTCCTAAGGGCGTCCATGTGATGCCCAACTCATCAGTAGCCTTCTGAGCGCGACCGATAATAGTCTCCACATATTTCTCATCCCGGTTGTCACTGTCGAGTTTGATATCAGCCTCTGGGTAGGTATTGAAGGTCTCTTTCAGATAACGCACGTTGGCTCCGTAGTTCATCTTCACGTTACGTACCATCTTCACGTCACGGCTCCGCTCCACAAACAGCCAGCCTTTCCATCCCATCTCGTCAAGGGTCTGTTTGATGAGTGGCAGATTGATGGCAGGATCCTTGCTGAGCCATACACTATCAGTGTTCGAGGCATGGATGGCACAGATATTCTTGGCACCCAGTTTCCTCATGTCCTTGTCGATGTCCCAGCCATGCTCTATGATGGTCTGCCACTTATAGAAGATGGCAATGCCGTCGCTCTTGATCTCTTTGAGCAGTTTCAGGTTACCTGTGGCATCCAGTGGGGTGTCGATACCTACCACCTTGCCACGAGTCTTTGCTGCCTCACCGATGGCATGCAGGCGAGAGACGATCTCCTTCCGCTTCGCCTTGTCTGCAGTCCAACCGTTGCCGCATCCTCCCAAGGGCAGGAAAGCGACTTTGACATCGCCCATTCGGTCCATGGTCTCAAAGCAGTCATCCATCAAGGCGAGATAGTTGTCACGCTGGGTAAGGTCTTGTCCGTAGAACCCGCTCATGGCGATGGCTCCGATGCGGACTCCCAAACTGTCAGCGACATGTTTGAAGAAGGCGGCCTCCTTGGGGTCGCGCATCTTGTTGTCAAACATCTCGCGCTCGCCCAGTCCTCCCATGTCCATCTCGATACCGTCACAGCCTAAGTCCTTGGCTAATTGAAACTCCCCAAGTTTCTGACGTTTCAGCACCATCCAGTCGCAGACACCTACCTGATAGCGCTCTTGTGCCATCAGTGTGCCTATATATGGCATGCCGAATGTCAGCACAGAAAATAGTAAAATGCGTAGTTTGTTCATATCTGATTTGTTTTCTATTTTAATGCTGCGGACTGGCAGATAGCGACATAGATACGCATCTCCAACTCTTTCTTCTCATCCATGGAAAGAGGTGGGAGAGACGGGATAAAAGAAAATGTAAGTTCTTTTTTCTTGTTTTTGCCGTTACCTACCATGAGCGTCTACTTTCTTGTAAGACGTAATAACGACGGTAGTGTAACCAATGACGAGGAGGGGCTTTTTATACTGCTTGCACCATTTCTCCTGCATATTCACGGAGCCTGCTGATGCTGCGGTGCATCAGGTTGCGCACACTCTGGTAGTTGATACCCATGATGCGACAGATATCCTCGTATTTCCGTTGCTCGATATAATAGAGATTGATGATCTGACGCTGGCGGGGAGACAGTTTCTCAAAGTATTTCTCTACGCTGTCTGTCAGTTCTTGTTGTCGCTGCATGCGCTCTTGATAGTATTCCTCATTATCAGCAACAGCCTGCATATTGGTGTCGTTGATCTCGTCACCAGCCATTTTCCCATTACGACGGAACTCGTCATGAATGCGGTTGCGCAGGGAGATAAACAGGTAGTTGTCCACATTATCGATAGGACCCAGGCTCTCCCGTCTGGTGTAGAGTTTCACGAAGACATCCTGTATGCAATCTTTCAGCATCTCACGATTCGACGTGAAACGGGAGCCGAAAGCAAACAGTTGGTCGATATGCTTATTATAGAGTTGCGAAAAATCAATCATTCTTAGTAGTTCGTATTAGAAAGTAGTTTGTCAACTGCAAAATTAGCAATATATTTTGTAAATCAGTCACAAAAGGTAATCTTTTTATCGACTTTTTTATTTTTTAATACATCCCTATTTGGCGATCAGACGAAGCCAATAGAGATTATTCCCTTTGGAGTCAACTGTCTGGAAGGTGTCAGACAGGCGAACACCTTTCTGTGAGAGCGTGATGTCACCAGTTCGCAGGTCTATCGTATAGACGTGGTACTTCCCTGTGACGACAGGAATACTAACCTTCTGCGATTGGGCATAGACAAGGTAGCCCGTCTGACTATCTCCTAAGGCGATACAACCTTCTCCATCAACGGCTCTCATCTGGCAGGCGTCCTTCAAGAGTTGGGCGTTGAGCGTTGAGCGTTGAGCGTTAAGAGGGATGTTGGGCAGTGAGCCACCTGCCATCAGGATCGCCCAACCATAGGTGGGATATTGCTGGGAGAAGAAGGTGACCGCCTTCTCTGGATAGCGGTTACGGCATTCTGCGACGGAGCGGAATGCCTCCTCGAAGCCTGTCTTTCCCACCTTGATCTTACGCATCCACTGGCGGGGCGCCATGTTACGCCCTCCCTCGGGTGCCCATAGTTCCTTGGTGTTATAATGCCAGTAGCGGATGTCGATGATGTCCACCACCTTACGCAGTTGAGGATCAGCGAGAATACTGTCTTGCACGTCCTTGGTACAACTGAGGGCTATCAGGGGATGATGCCCTGTCTCTGCCTCCCATTCGGCAACGGTCTCCAGCCAGAAACGGGTGAAATGCAGGGGACCTGTGTATTCGGCACTGATGGAGTGGATGATGTTTGGCTGGTCTTTGGTCTGTTCCAGACACATCCGGATATACTGTCGGTGCAGGGGACGCAGCACGGGGTTCTGCTCGTTATAGAACTGCTCCGCCATGAAGACGCGCTTGTCGCCGGCGAAAGGAACAGGCTCCGGGAAGTCCGTGCCGTTTATATTGTTGACAGGTCGCCAGGGACAGTCTACCCAGTGGGCTCCCGCCTCCAGGATGTTATGCTGGAAATAGTGCTCGTTATAGAGCAGGATGTCTTTGCTTGCCGCCTGATGGGCAAAGTCATTCAGGCGACTCCAGTACCAGCGGTTGGGCTTGCTGAGGTCGTAGCGTGAGAGACCGTCCCATGCGGTACCTTCTCCGGAGCGTGAGAAAGGCTGCTCATAGAAGGGTGACCACACATCACCGTCAGCACGACGGATGCGCTCATGGTCAGTCCTTCGCAGGTCATACCATAGTCCGTAGTGGTGATAGAGGGAACTATAGTGGTTGCTTGCCAGGTAGTTGACGACGGAGTCGATGCGGTCTGTCCATCCCGTTCCCTCTCGTCCTGGCACAAAACGGGTGATGGCTGGCTTCGCGTCTTTCTGTACGAAATTGTCCTTCACCCTGCCGCTCCACCAGGGGATGGCGTATTGGTTACCAGTCAGCAACATACCATCGGCGGCAAGGTGTCCGTTGATGATGGAGTAGGAGGGTAGTTGGTCTGTCTGTTCCTTGGCAACCTTGGGTAATCTCGTAGTGACAGGACTGACGGAGGCAAGATAGGGAATACTGTCCAGCCACATCTCCAAGGTGAGTCTTGGCTGTGTCAGCGACTCCTGTGCCATCTCCATCGCCTGCTCAACAGTCGGGGAACTGGACGCATTGGTGGGACGGGGGAGGATATACGGTTCGAAGGGGAGTTTCCCTAATCGCTTCTCTAACTGGTCGTAGAACAGACTGCGGGGTGTCACATGGTCGTTACTGCTGGTCCATTCTCCATTACCAGTGAGTGTACCCCAACAGCCATGTCCACTGCAACGGTTGTCCTGGTCGGGGGAATAGCACTCGATAGTGGAGGCTGTACACTGCCATAGCATGGAGTTTGCCGTATTCCATCCTGTACCAAACTGGAACTGTTCCAGATTGGCGAAACGGATATCGCTACCATCGATATTGACAATGTCGAAGAGCAAGCCTGTTGCCCATGAGCCGATACTGCCACTGAAACCCAGCGACTCCTCACCCTCGCATTGTACAAAGGCGTTGGGTCCTGCGGCACAATAGCCTGCCGCGAAGTCGTGGATACCCTGCCGCGAGATGCAACGCTGGAAAAGGGTCTGCTGTCCTCGTGTCAGGAACACCTGTCTGCGCCATCCTCCTATCTCAGAGACGGGTTCTTGGGCTATACAGTCCTCTATGGTAATCCTGCTGGTCTGCTTCTGCAGGTTGACGGCGGAGCCTGCGAGATGCAGGAACACAACTCTGCGAACCCATCCGTCTCGTACATGATTCATGAAGACACCATCCCAGCAGTGGTCCTCGTCCTTCTTGTTCCATGTGGCGTGCTCGGAGTCAATCGTCAGGTTCTCCACACCGCATTCTGTCACCTCTCCCTGATGGTTGGTCTTGATGACTGTTGCCCCACCGTATGCTTGGGAGAGGGTCGTGGTGATAGGAGCGTCGAGCGTGATGGTCGTACCGTTGATGGCCGTGATGATGCGGTCCCACGTGATGTCGATATCTGTAGCTTTCCAACCCGTATAGTCGAGTCCACCACCAAAGTCATTCATATTCAGCGACGCGATCCACTCTGTGGTACTGGGACGCAGGATATGGATACGACTACCAGTCTGCAGTCCTTTCGTCGATGCCAACGTGAGTTGCGTACTACCAGCTCGCACCTTCTCGTCGACGACAGCAATGGCATCTCCCTCTGTCTTGCTCTCCTTACCTTCTATATAGATGGCGGCACCACGGTCGGCACCCGTCTTGAGGAGGACGGTCTTGTGCTTGTCGACACCTCGTAGTACGATGCCGGATGTCGTGATACGTATCGCTTTGCTGATCTTGAACACGCCCTCACCCAGCAGGACGCAACCTCGATAGCCGTTGGCATCGGGCTTCTGTCTTGCCACCTCATCAATCGCCTGCTGGATGCGACCAGCGCAGTCACCGTCCTGCCATGCCACGAAGATGCTGACGGGAATAGTGGGAATCGCTTTCTCGGAAGCATGATAGCCGCAAGTGGAGTAGTCCATGGGGATATATACTTCCTTCTTGGGCTTGGGTGCGGCAAACAGGTTAGTGACCATACAGCAAGCCATTAACAGCATGGCGATACGAGAGGTATATAGTTTTCTCATCTTGATATTGTTTTAGCGATAGTAACTGCAAAGATACGATTTAGTGAGCAAAAAACCAAGAGAATCTTGAGTTTTTTCGAGCGAGGAGTATCTTGTGCAGTTGTAAGTGCCTATGTATTCAATGTAAAGTGCCGTTGTAGTCAATCGTTACAAGCATCCTAATCAGTTGTCGACTCCAGTCGACAGACTTGCTGACTCCAGTCGACAGACTTGCTGACTCCAGTCAACCGATCTGCCGACTCTAAGTCAACCTGTGGTTGTCATCATTGGTAACAAAAAAGCGGATGCACCATAGTGATGCATCCGCTTGTATATTAGTGTGATAAGGGATTACTCAATAGCGTCGTTCCGTAAGGTTCTTCCTATACAGTTATGCCAGTGCGCATCACCTCACGGAAAATAGGTGAGTCTTCATTGTTTTCCAACAAAATGGGTTCAATAAGTAGGCTTACTTGGTCTACGTCATGGTTAAGGCTTTTTGCCCACTCAAACCATTTCCCCTCTTCAATCTTTGGTACAATAACTGCTACATCTATATCACTCCATTTGTTGGGATGTCCTTTTGAATAAGAGCCAAACATCATAACTTTCGTTCCTTTTGCGAAACGAGGGGCAATAATTGACTTATATTGGCGGACGAGATTTAGGGCTTCGTCTTTTCGTAATATCTTTGGAGTATCCATGTGTACATCAATTTTGTATTGTCCAATAATTCTTCGGCTTTTTCTTTATTAAGAGAAGATGCGACATAAAGCCAATGTCCTGTTTTGAAAAGATCTTCAGCGACACTGAGATCTTCTTTAACAATCACGAGCCACTTTGCTGCCCTGTCTTCCTTTGACATGTATTAATCAATATGTTGATTCTCTCTGCAAAGATACATATTATTCACCAATATTCCAAATAAATCAATAAAAAGATATTGGTGACGTGTCTTTCCAGCAAAAATGCCTAACATTATTGTGGGAGATGCCTTCAGCCGAGTATGAAGATGCCTTCTGTAGGGGTAACAGGATAAGGGTATAGGGGTGTTAGGTACGTCCTTCGAGGGAGTTAGAAGCATCCTTTCAACCGTTTGCCTATAGCCAAACAACTGAACGGCTCCAGCCAAACAACTGAACGCCTATAGCCGAAAGCAAACCACTCAAAAAACTGTCGCTGTCTGGGTAGGGAGATGGTAGTAGGGTGGTAGTGCGATAATTTCAATCCCACTACCCGTCTGCACCCTTTGTACATCGGCATTTGAGCCATTTGGGTAGTGCGGTAGGGGGATTATTTGTTTTTTGTAGCAGGATTGTAGCACCATTGTAGTAGGATAAATCACAATCGTGCTACAGGCTCTTCCCTTTATTTATCGGCATTTCAGCCACATTGTAGCAGGGATAGCAGGATTAAGCGTGGATATATAAAAATCGGATGCACCTTTGCGATGCATCCGATGAAAGAGATATGTGATTCTTGATTACTCCGTGGCTGTTGGTGTTACAGACAAGGGGTCGAAAGTTGCTTCATTAAAAGTAGCCTCCCATCCAATTGTCTGGGGTAATGCCTTATTACCTGTCTGAGCACCGCTGCTTAGACCAAAGAAATAATATTTGGGCTTAAAGGAAACAACTTTGTCTGAGCCGACATTATCACCAGTCTGGTAATAACCATCACCACGCTTACGTTGCCAAGTCAAATTGTCAGCATACCACTTCTGGAGTGTGCTGAGTTGGGCATCAAACTCATCGACCTTACGCAAGTCCACACCTTCTGGGCGAGTTACACCTGCTTTCACTAATGGATCACTTTCTGCCTCCTGAGTCTTACCCCCTAATCCATGTTTATTGGCTGTTCGGAACTCAATGTTATGACGAGCCTGACCATTCAGTGGTGCAACACCAAGCCATGTGCAAGTGTTTCCATCAAAACCTGTTAGTTTCCATGACTCTGGAGCACCAGGAATGGTAGAGAAGTTAACACCACCGTCAAACAATAGCCAACTACGCATGTCATCAAAACGCTTACCCTCATAGGCAAACTCAATCTGGCGCTCATAGAGTATTGCACTCATACAAGTAGCCTCGTCGCTTGCCAAATTCGCCTGTAATCCATAGTTGTTGTCAGCAGTATAGCCAGCACGGGCACGAATCTGTTTCAGATAGTCTACAGCCTCATCCATATGACCTGCCATACATGCGACTTCTGCAAGATTCAGCAATACTTCAGCATAGCGAATTTCAATAAGAGGAGCAGCGGAAAAGAAAGGAGCAGCCCCCTTGGTATAGGTAGCCATGTAAGTATAAAGAGGTGCTGTATTTATATCCAGATCGTCACTCTTTTTACGAACATAGACACCACTCTTGCTACTGAACAAATTATCTGCACCATAAGAGTTTCCACTATCGATGTTACCTTCATCGTCTTTATCAACATACCATACGTAGTTCCACAATGTATAGTTAGGACCATCCTGTGGGCTACGTTCATCTTTTGGCGCACCACTATAAGCCCAACGGAAACCAGGAAGACCAAAAGTGTGGTAGAAACGAGGGTCACGATCTACGAAGGGGAACTCTGGGTTATAGGCTTTGCTAGATACCTCTAACTTTGTATAGTTATCAACTCCGTTGACATTATTATCTGCTAAATTATTAGGACGACGACCGTCTTCCATAGGGAAGAGGTTCAGTAAGTAAGCAGATGCGGTTTTACCACTACCGCCAGTGTTACTTGGACGGATAGAGCGTTCCCATGTGTTGTTCTTCTGAATATCAAGACCATCATCATTTGCAACTTGATTATGGAGCGTAAAGAATATGGCTTCTTTCGATTCCTTAGCAAGGAATTGTTCCGCAAATGCGCCACCAACAGCGCCAGAAGAATTAGATGTATAGAGACCGTAACCACAGGCATCAATACCATCTAAATCAGCTTTCATGGTTTCGTACGCAGTTGTCCAGCGAGTACGGTCATTGGCACGATTGAACAAAGGTGTAGCCCAAAGTAGCAGAACGCGACCTCTTAATGCCATAGCAGTACCACTAGTAACACGTCCGTAGTTGGTCTTGTCCATCTTGGTGGATCCTAACATTTCAATAGCCGTTGCCAAGTCCTCAAGAATGAAATCCATAGTTTCTTTAGAAGAAGAACGTGGTGTGACATTTTCCGCTACAGGATCGGAAGTCTTCTTTACGAGAGGAACGCCACCGTACCACTTAAATAAGTTATAGTAGCACCAAGCACGCAGGAAATATGCCTGCCCAAGAAGTTCGTTCTTTTCCTCGTCTGTCAGTGTGCTAGCCGTAATTCCCTCAATACAGTCATTAACATTTCTGATGCGTCCATAAACAGAAGCCTGAATATTGTTTTGCTGTTGTTGGAAGAAGTCAGGAACACTATTTGTTTGTGAGTTAGACACCAGAGTAATTTCTGGATCAACTAAATCACTAAGACCTGTGTATTCCTCGGTGGCTTTAGCGCACATGTCATTGCTACCCATAGATGGATTATTCCAAGCCACATCACCTACGCTGGGCAGACACCAACTGTAGAGGTCTGCTAAGCGGGCATTTGCGCCACTATAATAGTTGTAAATGTCTGACTGTGCATTATCATAGTTCTTTTTATCCTCTAGGAATTTGTCGCTACAAGAGGAAAGGGCTAATGCAACTGTCAGGCCAATGCTAAAATATTTCATTACTTGTTTCATAATCGTATATACTTTAATCTTGATAAATTAGAATGACAAGTTCACACCAATATTCCATGAGCGTAGATTAGGATAGGTTCCATATGTACCAGCCATCGGACTCATGAATTTATCAGGATAGGGGTTGTAGAAGTTAATAAGGTTCTGACCAGTTACATTAATACGAGCGCTCTTGATACCAACTCGTTTGAACCAATCCTTTGGTAGTGTGTATGCTAATGTTAGACGTGTTATACGTACTTGAGCCGAACTGATGCGCCAGAAACTAGAAGCAACACTATTAATGCTATAACCCATATTGGGATATTTGGCATCGTGGTTTGCCTTGACTAAATAGTAGTCATCACCATTGGCATCCTGTACAACGACATCAGAATATGAATACATGTTGTCTACATTCCAGAATGAAGGCATGTTGTAGTATTCTAAACTACCTTGTGGCGAAAGTGCTTGAGTTGGCAATGTTGTATAACCACCCCAACTTGCATTGAACTGAGTAGTCAACGATATTCCTTTCCATTCAGCACTTAGATTGATAGTAAATCCATAAGGATTGTTACGTTTTGACAAACAAACCTGGTCGTCGTCCTTATCTACCTTGTGGTCAGGATCTCCAATACCCTTCTCACCACGAACATCCTTATAAATCAGCATACCTGGGCGAACATCAGTTTTAGCCAATCCCATATAGGTTCCGTATGTACCGTCATCCTTTTTCATATAACGATCAAAGTACTCCTCAATCTCCTGATAATTGCGGAACATTCCAATACACTGCATTCCCCAACGACCTATGTCAGTACGGCTACCTGGGGTGATTTGACGATACAAGTACTCTGTTGCCCAGTCCATATTGAGAACCTTGTTATCATGATAGCCAGTGTTCAAACCTATGCGATACTTAAAGTCCTTTCCGATTTTATCACGCCATGTAATGCCAAGTTCCCAACCCCAGTTGTTAATCTCACCAAGATTCATAGCAGCTGACTGCGTACCAATAGTTGCAGGAATGTCCTCCGAGAGGTTAAGTAGCATTTCTCTGTTCTTTTCAAAGTAATAATCGAAATTGATTGCTAATCGTCTGTTAAGCACTTGGAAATCCAAACCAATATTGGTTTTATAAGACTTGTCCCAGTGTACATCAGGATTTACAGCAGAATTGTTCTTGTTGATGGTAATGCGGCGACCAGAATCTGCCCCCCATCCAAAAACAACACCGCGGTTTGCATCTAATGCATATACCTTCATCCACTGCCATGCAGCAGTATTATCACGACCGGTGATACCCCAACTGGCACGAATCTTCAGAAAATCAATCCAATTGAGCCATTTGACATTCTGGAACCATGGCTCCTCACTGACAACCCAACCAGCAGAGATTGCAGGGAAAGTTCCCCAGTAGTTTTCTGGAGCGAACTTGGTGGAGGCATCAGAACGAAGCAAGAACTCAAACAAATAGCGGTCTGCGAATGCGTAGTTAACACGTCCGATGTAAGACAATGTTCCACTCTCAGAACGGGTGAAAGTAGTGCTCTGCTCACCTGTAGCAGAATTTGACTGCCCACTAGTGAACTCATAAGGTTGGGTAACCTGTCCTACCAAATACTCACTTTCTGCCTCAGACTTTTCAATAGAAAAGAGTGCATTGACATGGTGTTGTCCAAAGTCACGTGAATACTGTGCAGTAAAGTTTATCTGATAATTATCTGTACGAATCATCGAACGACTTAGATAGTCACCATTATTAGTAACAATTGCTGGGAAATTTGTAGGCGCATAATAGTCTTCAATATTTTCACCGCCGACAGGTGTATACAGGTGAGAACCACTACCAAAGCGGTTGTTCATGGAATATACGGTAAATGCCGAACCATATTCATTAGTCTTGTCAGTACTGATACTCTTTGAGTATGAGAATTTGAGTTTTAACCCTTTCAGAATTTTATTCCATCCAAAGTCATAACTCAAACTAGCATTGATATTACTGTTAGATGACATATTACGGCTATAATCTCCATTGTTCTGGAGCACATCGAAGTTGTAGTTTTGATTGCCGTTAGCATTGGATTGTGTAGTTGCAGGTCCGTAAGCAGCAATGGGATACCCATTTACATATTCAGGAATGTAGTAAGGACGACTTAAAAGTAGGTTGTAATCCTTTTCTGCATTTGAACCACCCACCTTCAATAATGGTTTGTTCTTTTTACCATAGTCGCCACTTACGGTCAGGTTGGCAGATAACCACTTGCTAATTTTTACATCAACACCTGCACGATAATTCCAACGGTCATAGTCGAGTTTACCAAGGTTACCATCCTGCTTAAAGTAACTGACACCAGCAAAATAATTGATAACATCAGTGGCACCACTGACATTAACGGCATGTTTAGTTTTGAAACCAGTTTCCCAGTATTTGTCAAGCAAATTGTAGTTCAGATTCTTCATGGCCTCTAACTCATCAGGCTGGAAGAGGGCGTTCTTGATATTCAAAGTATTATTTACATCAACCTCACGAGCAGTTACGGCATTATAAAGACGTCCATAATTATAAGCACTTAACATCTCTGGTTGGCTGATAGCACTAGTGAAGCCAAAAGATCCGCTATAACTGATGCTGGGGGCTCCTTGCTTACCTTTTTTTGTTGTTACAAGGATAACACCGTTAGCAGCACGGGCACCATATACAGCGGCAGATGCATCCTTCAATACAGAGATGCTCTCAATTTCAGAAGCATCAAGGTTATTGAATGCTTCGGCTCCTAAGTTCTGGGAAACATTACCCACTTTCACATCGTTCGGATAGATATATCCATCAATTACGTAAAGTGGTTCTTGGGCAGTAGATCCAATTTCTCCAAATGAACTCACATCGCGAATACTCATCGTAGCACGTTCTCCAGGACGTGAGTCACCACCGCTAACTCCTAATCCATTAACCAATCCACTTAAAGAAGATGCAAGACCTGCGTTAGCCAAATCTTGAACGTCATCCATGTCAACTGTAGCAACAGATCCAGTCAAGTGGGCTTTCTTCTGCGTGCCGTAACCTACAACTACCACTTCTTCGAGTGTCTGTTTGTCTTCTTCCAGTTTTACAGTACCACCAGGGGCGACTGTCTTTGTCAGGTAACCAATATAGGAAATAGTTACTTTACCTCCTTTAGGAACATCAATTTTATAATTACCATCGAAGTCTGTTATAGTAGCAGTCTTTGTTCCTGTCACAGTGACAGTTGCACCGATAACAGGCTCTCCAGTTTCATCCAAAACGGTACCTGTCACAGTCTGATTCTGAGCAAATGCTGGAAGTGCAATCAGCATCATCAGTAGGCTCAGGCATACACTGAATTTTATCGTTCTTTTCATATCTTAATTGTTTTAGTTACTATAGTAAGAGTCTGTTATTTAAGCCAACGGGGATCGCCTGCACCGCTAGTGAATACTGTTCCAGAGGGAGTTAGATTCAATCCTCCGCCTGCTTTTGTTAAGTCAATAGAGGTATCTGGAGCAGTAAAGCCAGGATCCATTTCCGTGCAATATGTACTCTTGTCGGTTCCGTCAATACTGGTTTTACCATCGCTCCATATATAATTATTATAGTAAGTCCTAGTCTGATTACCTTGGATGAATTTTTGAAGACGCCAGACATTATAGAAAATATTATCAGTCATAATATTTGTCACACAAGCATTGTTTGGTATGTTGTTACCAAAATCCTTAGCAGTGAAAACACCAATAAGAGTATTATTGGATATCTGCCAATTAAAGCGTCCCTTTTCTGGATTATTGTTTGTACCAAATAATTTAACAGCATTAGATGCATTACCAAATCGGATAACAAATTGGCTATTATTCTCCTTTATATTATAAATGGTGTTATTTTGAATAAGGAGTTCTTTGAAAGCAGAAGACTTTCCACTACCATAGAAATCTAAGAAATAGCCTTTCTCATTATCCATCTGTATAATATTATTCATAATAGTAAAGACTCTTAAAACCCAACCGTAGTTTGCTGCGGTAGAAATCAAGGCTTTTTTCATATCTTTAATCATACAGTTCTTAATCTCTACAGGTTCATAAATCAAATAACTGCCCGTTGTAGCTGCTTCTGTATAAACACTTTCATTGTATGGAACACTTGTGTCAGGTGTATTAGAACACATGATTAGTCCAGTACTATTGCTCGATCCTGCATCAATGCGGAGGTTACGCATCGTGAAGCCGTTCTGTATCTCAAACATGGCTTTTTCACCTGTTATCTTAAGATCAGCACCTGCTTTAGTAGAATAAAGCAACACTTTGCGATTGCCAAATGATACCGTGTCCGACATGGTATAAGAAGCACCTGCTTCCAAATTATAAGCAATGGCTTTTACCTCTTTGGTCACCTCGTCGATTTTATTATCTGGAATGTCTTCACTGTCGAAGAATTCTGCCAAGTCCGTATTAGCAGGAATCACCTTATAAGGTTCCACTATCGTGTTGTAAGCTACCTCGGTCGTGTTAGTTGCATCTGTATTGTTATATTTTTTGTTACCAAGTGCATGGATGAAAATACGGTACTTTGCATCGTCCTCACGTTTAGCACGGAAAGAACAACCGTCTACAACATTCTCGAAAATAACTTCAGGATTAGCCTCGTCACTCTCATCAACAACCTTGCATTCAAAGCCACCAGCACCCAAAACCACGGGCCATGAGATAATCTGCTCAGTGCCAGAGGAGTTTTGTTTGATAGAAATATTGTCAGCAGACGGTGATTCTACCTGTGTGTTGCGAACGTTAGTCTCAAACGTCTCCTCAGTAAATCCGTCTTGTGCACAGGATGTCATCAAGAAGCCTGCTGCACCCAGCAACAGGCAGCCTTGCCACGTCCACAAGAAGAGACGGTTTCTTCTTGAAATTTGTTTCTTTTTCATAAACTAAGTTTTAGGTTATACATATATTTTTTATAGTTTGTTTTCTTAAAAGACGTTATATCATCTAAAAAGTAATCAATTCTTAACCGAAATGAACCAATATACGGAATACCTTACCGGGGTTTGCCGCCCACTGCTCCATCGCGGCGGTGGCTCCCTCGGGGATGACCTCGTTGCTGATCAGACGGTCGACTGGACAGGTGCCACGCTCCAAGTAATGGATAACGGCACGGAAGTCAGAGGGCTGTGCATTACGGGAGCCTCTGATGTCCAACTCCTTCTGGACGAAATACTTGGTCTGGAAGGACACCTCGGTCTTGGCATAGCCGATGCAAACCACACGACCCGTGAAGGCAACCTCGTCGACTGCCATCTGATAGGTGGGGATACTGCCTACTGCCTCAATGACCACATCGGGACCGAAACCATGGGTGATCTCTAATAGACGGGCATGCACGTCTTCTGTCTTGGTGTTGATAACATAACTGGCACCCATCTGTTTAGCAAGGGCGAGTTTCTCATCGTCGATATCTGCTGCGATGACGGTAGCGCCACGCTGGGAGGCTCGTACCACGGCACCCATTCCTACCATGCCACAGCCAATGACCATGACTACATCAATATCGGTAACTTGAGCACGGCTGACGGCATGGAAGCCTACACTCATCGGCTCGATAAGGGCACAGGTGCGGGGTGTCAACAGTCCTGCGGGAATTACTTTCTCCCAAGGAAGAGCGAGATACTCACACATTGCTCCCCAACGCTGCACACCTAATGTCTGGTTGTGCTCGCAGGCGTTGACCCTGTCGTTGCGACATGACGCACATTTACCACAGTTGGTGTAGGGATTCACCGTCACGGTCATTCCTGGTTTCAGTCCCTCTGGCACGTTCTTGCCGATCTTGACAATCTCCGCACCGACCTCATGACCGGGAACCACTGGCATCTTCACCATCGGGTTACCACCACGATAAGTATTCAGGTCGCTACCGCAAAAACCTACATACTTCATCTTCAGTAGCACATCATCATCACCCATCTGGGGCTCAGGGATGTCTATCACCTTCATCACAGAAGGCTCAGTAATTTGAATTGCTTTCATATCTTGTTCATTTTATAATTCTCACCTCTCACCTCTTACCTCTCACCTCTAATATAAGTAAAACATCCGTTCCATCATCTGCCATTTCTCATCACTGGTGGCACCCTCACGGCATTGCTGGAATAGCGCCATATAGTCTTCCCACTCCTGTTGACGGGGTAGGGTGGCTAGTCGTGCCATCGCCGTGTCCCATTCGAAGTCAAGTGGGGTCTCTACAATCATAAACAGACGGTTGCCTAGGATATAAATCTCCATCTCTAAGATACCCACAGAACGGATACCGTCCAGAATCTCTTTCCAAGCCTCCGGCTCACTATGGCGACGACGATACTCGGCAATCAACTGGGGATTGTCTTTCAGGTCCATCGTCTGGCAATAACGCTTGACAGGCTGTTTGTATTCCTTTATCTGATAGCCGTTTGTCATAGACTTCTTTCTCGATGCATTCTGTAACCATAAGCGGTTACGATAAGGAAACATATAAATGGGAGGACGAACGAGGCATTGGTGGCAGGGAACGAGTCGAAGACGGTACCCTGGTCGATGATCATCGCCTGCAGTGGCGGAAGCACGGAGCCTCCGAGGATTGCCATGATCAGACCTGCTGCTCCAAACTTCGCATCGTCACCCAATCCGTCAAGGGCTATACCATAGATGGTGGGGAACATCAGCGACATACAACCGCTGACACATACCAGACAATAGACACCATACCTGTTCTGGAACAGGATGACTCCAAGGGTAAATATCATGGCAAGCACCCCAAAAATCGCAAGCAACTTGGCAGGCTTCAACCACTTCATCAGATAGGTGGCGATAAAGCGTGAGCAGATGAAGAACAGCATGGCGTAGATATTGAAACGCTGTGACAATACCTCTGCCGATTGCTCGTCCATACCCTCAGTCATGAATACCCGTGTACCATACTGGATGATGAACGTCCAGCACATGATCTGGGCACCTACGTAGAAGAACTGGGCGATGACTCCCTCCCGATAGTATTTCAGGGAGAAGATGCGCTTCAGGGTCTGCAGGAAATGGATGTCATGACTCTGGTCACCGTTCTTCGGCATCTTGGCGAAGAGGATAATCAGGAACATCGCCACGATGACGAGTCCTATAATTAAATAAGGTGAGATTAGCACACTCAGATCTGCGTCCTTCATCGCCTCAAACTCCGCATCTCCCAACAGGGCACGGTCGTCACTACTCATCGGGTTGAGTCTCGCCTGAATGAAGTTCATGGCGACAAACATACCGATGATGGAGCCACAGGGGTTGAAGCACTGTGCCATGTTCAGTCGTCGGGTTGCCGTCTCCTCTGGTCCCATCGTGAGGATATAGGGGTTACACGAGGTCTCGAGGAACGACAGTCCGCATGTCATGATGAAGTAGGCTATCAGGAAACAGCCGTATACGCCAATGGCTTTTGAGGGGAAGAACAACAATGCGCCAGTGGCATAGAGTCCCAGTCCCATCAGTACGCCAGCCTTGTAACTGTACTTACGGATGAAGATGGCGGCAGGGAACGCCATACAGAAATAGCCTCCGTAGAAGGCGACCTGTACCAACGTGCCGTCTGTCACACTCATGCGGAAGATCTTGGAGAACGCCTTCACCATCGGATTGGTGATATCGTTGGCGAAGCCCCAGAGCGCAAAACAGAACGTGACGAGGATGAAGGGGATGAGATAACTCACCCCGTCCTTCGTGATCAGGGAATTGCTCTTGCTCATACCTTATTAATAATATACCTTATTTGTATATAGGTCCGAAGTTAGCGCAGGCACGGTAGTCGGCTCCCTCCTTGTCCATGCCGAAGGCGTTCCATGCGGCAGGACGGAAGATGTCCTTGTCGGCGATGTTATGCATGCAGACGGGGATGCGCAGCATGGCGGCAAGGGTGATGAGGTCGGCGCCTACATGTCCGTAGCAGATAGCGCCATGGTTGGCACCCCAGTTGTTCATCACGCTATAGACATCCTTGAAGGCATCCTTCGTGGGGTCGAGACGTGGGGCAAACCACGTGGTGGGCCATGTGGGGTCTGTACGCTTGTCGAGGATATCGTTGGTCTTCGGGTCTAGTTCCACGGTCCATCCCTCCGCAAGTTGCAGCACGGGACCAAGTCCTTGTACCAAGTTGATGCGCAGCATCGTCATAGGCATACCTCCTCTGGTGAGGAAGTGACTCGAATAACCACCGCCACGGAAATAGTCACGGTCGGCAGGCATCCAACTGGTAGCCTTCAGACAGGCCTCTGTGTCCTCGTTGGTCATCTCCCAGAAGGGCTTGATGGTGGGCTTGCCGTCCTTGTCGGACATGGCACCTGTGGCATCAAGGGTCGTCGCACCACTATTGATAAGGTGGATGAAACCTTGTGCGGCACCGCCCTCAGGACGCTTGCCGGCGACACGGTCCACAGCCTCTGGACTCCAGTAGGTACGGATGTCTGAGAACATCACGCCACGATTGGTCAGGAGATGTCCGAAGAGCATCGACATACCGTTCAAGAAGTCGTTCTCCGTAGCAAGGGTGTAAGCCTCACGGGGACCGTTCCAGTCGAAGGAGGTGCACATCATGGACTCAGGGAAGTCGAAGTTCGGCTTGTAGTCCGTCCATTGACGCTGTCCCTGCACACCGGCAGCGATGGCGTTATGTCCGATAGCCTCTTCCTTGTAACCCATCTGCAACAGTTTCTCTGAGCCTTGCATCAGGTCACGTATAATCATCATCGTCTTCACGGTGAACTCCCAGTCGGCGTCTTTCTCCTCACGGTTCTTACCCTTGCCCTTGCCATTGAAGGTGGTCATTGGTGTACCGGGGAACAACGGGCGGTCCTCGTTATAGTCGTGACCCTCGTTGGGCTTGCAGTATTTATCTACCCATGCCATTGCCTTCTGGAACTCCTTCTTGTCGTAGATACCGAAGTCCACACGGCGCAGGATCTCCACCAGCGATACATATTCTGTACGCATGCCAAGATACTGTTGCAGGAAATCGGCATTGACGATAGAACCGGCGATACCCATACAGGTGTTACCCAGTGACAGGTATGACTTGCCACGCATCGTAGCGACAGCCTGAGCGGCACGGGCAAAGCGGAGGATCTTCTCTGCGACATCAGCGGGAATAGTATTGTCGTTCAGATCCTGTACGTCATGACCATAGATGCCATAGGCGGGGAGCCCTTTCTGGGCATGGGCTGCAAGAACGGCAGCAAGATAGACGGCACCAGGACGCTCTGTTCCATTGAAGCCCCATACTGCCTTGGGGTAGTAGGGGTTCATGTCCATCGTCTCAGAACCGTAGCACCAGCAACTGGTAACAGTGATGGTGGAGCCTACGCCCTCACGCTCGAACTTCTCGGCGCAGGCGGCAGACTCACCGACACGACCTATCGTGGTGTCGCTGATAACGCACTCTACCTTAGAGCCGTCACCATTGCGAAGATTACTCTCTATCAGGTTCTTCACTGCATTGGCAAGTGCCATGGTCTTCTCTTCCAGACCTTCACGAATGCCCCCCTGACGACCGTCGATGGTGGGGCGGATACCGATTTTAGGATAGTTTGTCATATTCTATAATTTGTTTTAGTATTTTTATTTACTCACTCATATTCTTAATATAGGGCAGTTCGACCAGTTCTCCGAAACGGTAGAAGCGACGGGCGTTCTCGCCAAGTATCAGTCGCTTGTCGTCATCTGTCAACTCCTGCGACTTCAACAGGAAGTCATACGACATCCGATAGGTGATGGCGGTGATGGTACGGGGGTAGTCGCTGCCCCACATGATCTTGTCCATACCCACCAGTGCCGCTGCCTCACGAATCGTGCGGACAGCCGTTGGGTAGGGATAGAACTCACTGTTATAGAGCCAGGTGATACCACCCATCTCAATCGCTACGTGCTCGTTTCTTGCCAACAGGATCTGCTCCCGCCAACTCTTATTCTCCCAGGGGGTGGATTGTGGGGGATTCGCCATGCCTATATGTCCGATGGCGATACGGAGACTGGGACACTCACTGATAACCTCTCGCAACTCCGCAACCTGTTGGTCGCCGTCAGCGAGGGTGATTGACAAGAGGATGTCCTTCTGCTCCATCAGGTGGAACATCCGCATCATCTCCGGGGAGGTCAGCGGACGACCTAACAGACGGTGTCCGGGGATAGCGATACCTTGGAAACGACCATCAGTGATCAACTGCTCGGCTTGCTCATAGAAGCCGTCGTGCAGGTAGTCGCACATGCCGCAGACAAAGAAACGGTTGGGATAACGACGCTTCACATCGGCGAGGTAGTCGTTCTGGATACCATCAATGAACTCCTGTACCACGACAGCGGCAGTCACCTGCGCATAGTCCATGTTCGACAGGAAGACCTCGGCGGAGTTCACACCATCGATGATGAAGGGTGGAACCATCTGCACCTCCTCACCCAGAAACATGCTGCGTCCGTTCTTCATAGAGCGGATCTCCAAGCCGTTCCAGGTGGTGTCCTGTCGGAGCCATAGGTGACTGTGGGCGTCAATGATCAAGAGTTTTTCCATCTTACAAACATTTGGTCACCGATAATCTCCTGTACCTTTCTCACCAGTTCCTCGTCCATAGGTTCGTTCACGTACTGGATGTTCTTCAGCACATTCTTTGGATTGGCACTGCTGAACAGGGTGGTGGCAATGCGGGGATTCATACTGGTAGAGAACTGGATGGCAAGTTTGTCGATGGGGTAGCCTTGTGCCTCACAGTAGGCTGCCGCCTTGGCACAAGCCTCTTTCAGTTCCTTGCTGGCAGGATGCCAGTCGGGGGCGCCACGTTGTGACAACAGTCCCATCGAGAAGGGAGAGGCGTTGATGACACCCACACCATGACGCTCGAAGAGTCCCAGATAATCTGCCAACAGCGTGTCGTTCAGGCTATAGTGGCAGAAGTTCAGAATACTCTCCACCGTCCCTTCTAGTGCGTGCTCTATGACCCAGCGCAGGTTCTCTGGCTGCAGGTCTGTGATACCCACATGTCTCACGATACCTTTGTCACGCAGTTCCACCAGGGCAGGCAGCGTCTCGTCCACTATCTTTTGCAAGCCGCCCTCCATATCGCCCTGAAACTCCACGTCATGGACGTTGATCAGGTCGATGTAGTCGATGTTCAGGCGTTCCATGCTCTCATACACGCTCTCTGTGGCACGTTTCGCGGAGTAGTCCCAGATGTTCTTTCCGTCCTTGCCGTAGCGTCCCACCTTCGTGGAGAGATAATATTTGTCACGGGGAATGTCCTTCAGTGCCTTACCCAAGACGGTCTCAGCCTTCAGGTGTCCGTAGTAGGGTGACACGTCGATGAAGTTAATACCGTTCTCCACAGCAGTGAACACCGCTTGAATACCCTCTTCTTCCTTGATGCCATGGAACACGCCACCCAGTGAGGATGCGCCGAAACCTAAGTTCGACACGCGCATTCCTGTCTTTCCTATCTCGTTGTAAACCATGTCTTTTTTTAGTAGTTTTTAAGTAGTTTTATTGTTTTCAAGTTACAAAGATACACATTATTTTATAAACAAAAGTATTTTTTTATAAAAAAATAATAACTTTGTTGAATCTCTCTCCTCAAAAGGCATAAGTTAATCACAAACATCCGTGTCAGAAGGGACACGGATGTTTGTGATGATCTCAATTTGATGATCTTATTTGGCGCATTCGCCACAGCAGGAGTGCTTATCTTGTGCCGAGATCCCCAGCACACATACGGTTGCCAATAGGCAGAAAATCATGAGTCGTTTCATAAGTCATTCTTTTTTTAGTGAGTCTATTAATGTGTCTAATTCTTGTGCTATAGAGAGGTCAACATCCTTAGTGGCCCGTCCACTGGCACTTTGGAACACGAATACCAGTTTCTCCTTAGGCAGTTCCTTCAGGTAGAGATCAAATGTCTTCGCACCGCCGAGGGCGTAAGTCTTGACGGTCTGTCCTGAGAAACTGACCACATCTACTTTCTCCACAGGCTCTGAGGCAGATACGCTGAGCATCATGCCATTGCGACGGGTCTCTATCTTCAGGCTCGACGTGGCGACACTCGCTTTATCCAGTCCTACTGCTGACAGTTTCTCGCGGCAAGTCTTTGCCAATTGTGGATTCGTAGCCTCCAGATAGCGCAGGGCATAGTGACGGCCCAATTGCCGATAGCCCTCGCTACTGAAATGCACATTATCGTCGCTTGGCAGACACCCCTCAGAAGAAACGACATACGTATTAGGATAATGGTTGGCAATATCGTTGATGGTCGGATTGGCATGGGCGCAGACACCACCATACTCCTTCCGTACTACCTCCCCTACTAGCAGAGGCACAGCCGTAGAGTCGAAACACAGTTCTTCTTGCAGGTCGCGATAGATTTTCCTCAGCGTCTTGCCCCACTGGTCGTTATAGGCATCCGTCTCTCCCTGATGCAACAGAATGCCTTTGATAACACCGTCATTTGCTGCTGTCTTCGCCATTGATAGCAGACGCTCGTAGGGGTCGCGACCGTATTGATCAAGGATACCGTTCATCCAATCGCGCTCCTCCTTGGCAATCAGCGGTTTGTTCTGATCTTTGTCGAAGAAGGTGATGGGACAACCCTCTACAGCCACTGACACGATGCCGATACGTACATTTTCTGGCACCACATCAATCAGCGTATGTCCGAACCAGTCGGCAGGTCCCAAGTGGGCATCGGCACGACAGAGCGGAGGGACAGCCTTGCGCCACGTTCCCAACTTACGGTCAGCACCGTCTGTGGTTGCCATGCTGAGATAGCGGTCACTCACCTGTAGGTCCTGCTGTTCAATAGGAGCCTGTCCTGCCATGTTCGACTGTCCGAAGCACAGGAATATCCAGAAGTTCTCATCCTGTGCCTGAAGATGTAACGTACTCATAACTGTCATCAAAAGAATAATTACCTTTTTCATTGCCGTATCATAATTTTACTGGGAAGAAACTAACCATCATTTCAGCACGGCTTTTACGTCGGTTATCATGTCCTTATGGCTCTCTTTCGGCTCCGTAATCTTCGAGGTGAGAGTCACGTTTCCGGCTTTGTCCTGTGTAGAGAAAGTACCTGAATAGATAATGTCACTGGCCTGATAGAGGGTCGCTTCTACTTTGATGCTGTATTTACCCTGCTTCACTTTCTTACCCTGCTGGTCAGTGAAGTCCCATGTGAGGGTCTGCTTGCCACCTGCTTGTGGAGTGGCTCCTGTCACGGCATCCAACTGCTGGTCAGAGAGGTCATTAGCCTTGACGGTCTTCACCCATGTCGGCACACAGTTGGGACGTTTCACATAACCGCGCATAGGCTGTTCGTTCCCACGTACACGACCTTTCGTTGTGAAAGAGGTCACAAAAAGTGTCTTGACTACTTCGCCTTTCTCATTCTCAATCCAGACGGCATACTGGTTGGATCCAGGGCCTGCCTGACGCTGATAGTTGAATGACACTTCGAGGGAACTTGGCTTTGCGGCCTTGTCTCCCATGTTCAGTGCAACGGATGGAATTGCTAAAAGCACGGTAACGATGATGGCAGTTAAAATCTTCTTCATATTAATTCTGTTTTGAGAAATTCGCCACAAAATTACGAAAAATCTACCGAAAACCGACATTTTGTAAGTGAATGTATGTTATTTCGGCAAAATTTGTGCGGAGTACAGACGAAGATGAGACGTAGATGGCTCGTAGATGTAAGGTAGATGTAAGGGAGATGTTGAACCATTTTGTTTCGCTCTTTTCTGACTTTTTCTTCGTAAAAACGGTTAAATCTCCATCTCTTTTCGCAGATTTTTTGCTCTAAAAGGCGAGTGTTTCCCAAACTTTTTGTAATTTTGCGGTCGAAAGCGCATTGTGGCTGCTGCCCTGGGTCGTGGTGATGACCTGTGGGTGGCGAGACCAAAGGCTGAAAGGCCAGACAGGTCGGAAAAGGCTTCGGTGCAGACATCATGGACATAGGCGTTTTCTGACGCCTTGGTTTTGACTGAGTAAGAACTTCGCAAACTCTGACGGTAAGTTAAAAACAAGGCAACGGGGACGCCCCTTGGGATGTTTATAGACAGCCCATGTTGTGTATATGCGGAGATGGCTTTCAGCCATTGAAGCGCATGGCGATGTGGCAATTACTATAACCATTCTGCGTGGGGCTTTCATCGTTGCTCGTTTCGACAAACTGGGCAATGCGAAGGCCTTTACATCGTGGAACGGGCAACAGGACTGGCTCCACGTTTTTTATGTCCACAGGTGTCGGGGATTACAAATCCCCTCCAGCAAGAGGACAAATCCCCACAAGCAAAAGATTACTAACCCGCAGCCTTCAGGGAGCCTGGCCGCACAAGAGCATAGCGCAAGCTGAAGGTGATGGAATTTCCGAAGCAGTTCGACAACATAACTCTGAGGGTCATCGATGACTTGAAAGCGACCTTGAAACGTGGTTCAAAAGTTTCAATGGCAGCGGCCTCGTTCTCTATCTACGCTTTTGAGGCATTGCAAAAAGAACTGGAGCAGGTTGACGAATTGCGTTTCATCTTCACGTCACCCACATTCAACAAAGAACATTCCCAAAAGCAAAAGCGCGAGTTCTATATCCCCAAACTCAATCGCGAACGAACACTCTTTGGCTCCGACTTTGAAATCAGGCTGCGCAACAATCTTACACAAAAAGCCATTGCAAAGGAATGTGCCGACTGGATTCGTCAGAAAGTACGTTTCAAGACAAATGTCTCGCAGATGCAGATGCCGGGCTTCCTCAACGTGAAAACGGATGGCGAACAGCTGACCTACATGCCGTTCAACGAGTTCACAACAACGGAGTTGGGCTGTGAGCGTGGCAACAACATCTTCCAACTCATTCAGCGTCTGCCGTCGCCCATCAGCGATGCCTACTTGAAGAATTTCAACGACTTCTGGCAGGACAAGGACAACTTTTCCGATGTGACAGATGCCATCATTGAGAACATCGAAAATGTGTATAAGGAGAATGCGCCCGACTTCATCTATTTTGTCACGCTCTACAATATATTCAACGAGTTTCTTGAAGACATCAGCGAGGACGTTTTGCCCAATGAGGCAACGGGATTCAAGAACAGCGTCATCTGGAACAAACTCTACAATTTCCAGAAAGATGCCGCCCTGGCCATCATCAACAAACTCGAAAAGTATAATGGCTGCATCCTTGCCGACTCCGTAGGTCTCGGTAAAACCTTCACCGCCCTGAGTGTCATCAAGTATTACGAGAACCGCAACAAGTCCGTGCTTGTGCTTTGTCCCAAGAAACTCTACGACAACTGGAGTACCTTCAAGACCAACTACAAGAACAATCCGTTGGTGGCCGACCGCTTGCGTTACGATATACTCTTTCATAGCGACCTGAGCCGTGAGCGTGGCATGTCGGCTGGTATCGACCTCGAACGCATCAACTGGGGCAACTACGACCTGATAGTCATCGACGAGAGCCATAACTTCCGTAATGGCGGCAATGTGGATGATGAGGACGAAAACGATAACGATAACGAAAGAAAGGAGAACCGCTATCAGAAGTTGATGAAGAAGGTTATCCGTGCAGGTGTCAAGACCAAGGTGCTGATGCTGAGTGCCACTCCTGTCAACAACCGCTTCAACGACTTGAAGAACCAGTTGCAACTGGCCTACGAAGGTCATGCGGAACAGATTGACGATGCCCTGAATATAGGGCGAAGCATAGACGACATATTCCGTACCGCACAGTTGGCTTACAACAAATGGGCAAAACTACAGCCAGAGCATCGTACCACGGAACGACTGCTGGAAGAGCTTAGTTTCGACTTCTTCGAACTGCTCGATGCCGTGACTATAGCCCGCAGCCGCAGCCATATCGTCAGGTATTACGACACCAAGGATATAGGCAAGTTCCCGACTCGCCTTGCTCCCGTATCACGCCGTCCCAAGCTCACAGACCTCAATGAGAGTATCACATTCAGCGATATTGCAGGGCAACTGGGCGAACTGAACCTCAGCATCTACACGCCGTCGCTCTATATCTTCGACAGCGTGAAGGATGACTACGAGATTAACATGGAGGGTTCGGGTATCTCTATTGACGGACGTGAGAAGGGCTTGCGCAAGTTGATGGCCACCAACCTCTTGAAACGCCTGGAGAGTAGCGTCAATTCTTTCCGCCTGACATTGGGCAGAATCACTGACTACATAGAGCAGACGCTTTCTGTCATTGACAGGAAAAGTGATGGAGCCATAGACGTGACAACCTTCACCGATGACCTTGACAGTACCGACAGTGAGAATGATCCGTTTGTGGGCAAGAAGTCGAAGATAAACCTTCGGGATATTGATGTGGTCCGTTGGTCGAATGACTTGCGCCATGACCTTGAGATACTGAAACTGCTCCTCCTGATGCTGAAGGACATCACCCCAGAGCATGACTGCAAGCTGCAGATGCTTGTCTCGGATCTGAAACAGAAATTCCAGCATCCAATTAATGAGGGAAATAAGAAGGTACTTATTTTCACTGCCTTTGCCGATACGGCAGAGTACCTTTATGAGAATATAGCCCCAACCATCTTGAAGAAGATAGGACTGCACACTGGGTTAGTTACAGGTAACGGTGTTAGCAGTACAGTTAAAGGGTTGAGAGCCGACTTCAACACTATCCTTACCTTCTTCTCGCCTATCAGTAAAGAAGCCGACAAACTGTTCTCCTCCCCTATGGGGGGAGGTCGGGAGGGGGCTTCCATTGACGTGCTTATTGCCACCGACTGTATTTCCGAGGGTCAGAACTTGCAGGACTGCGACTTCCTGATAAACTACGACATTCACTGGAACCCCGTGCGCATCATCCAACGCTTCGGACGTATCGACCGTATTGGCAGCAAGAACGATGTGATTCAGTTGGTGAACTACTGGCCCGACATCGAACTTGACAAATATATCGAGTTGAAGGGACGTGTGGAGAGCCGTATGAAGGCAACAATCCTGACGAGTACGGGTGATGACAATCTGCTTTCTGCCAACGAGAAGGGCGACCTCGAATATCGCAAGAACCAGTTGAAGA
>ERZ842401.355-NODE-355-length-65558-cov-5.932507_pt1 | contig 65558 bp, 45 predicted proteins | sample MGYA00521270_ERZ842401 | MGnify/ENA primary metagenome ERZ842401 (study PRJEB31892, sample SAMEA3878208) | bioreactor metagenome | biome: Moose rumen | place: Sweden | collected 2011-10 | study: EMG produced TPA metagenomics assembly of the PRJEB12797 data set...
AAAAGTGCCTCGAAGAGGAACTTCCACCACAGGCTTTTCATGTGAGCCTATAATCATTCCACTCCAGCCCTAAGCGATCTATCATCTCTTTGTACTCCTGCTCAAAAGTCTGTTCTTTGTGGTGCTCACGCTGGCGATTGATATAGTTAATAAAAAAACCGCAGATTTGACCACTATATAAAAGCGGTTATAAACCGCTGATTCGTCGGCCGATATCGTGAGATGTCGGCCGTTTTTACGTTTGTCGGGCACTCATGTGGTGCCAAAATTGAGCGGCTTGTGATTTTTTCAAAAAAATCTTGATTTTTTCATTGCTATTTTGGAATTATTTTATACCTTTGCATAGCGTATATGCGCTATATGTTTTATTAACGATATTTCAATATAATTATGGCTATACCTGCAGAGATTTTGGCGGTCGAAAGACCCAAGAACACGAGAGTGAAGAAGTCGGGCGAGAGATACCTTGTCATCAAGCGCACGTGCAAGCGCGTGAACGGGCGCAATGTGCCGGTGGAGCTGGGCACGATTGGCGAGATTGTCAACGGCAAGTATGTTGAAAAGCGCACCGTTCCTCGTTCGAAAGAGGTCGAAATGAAGGACTATGGGGAGGTGGCGCTCAACGATAAGTGCAAGGGCGACCTGCTTCAGGAGCTGGCCAACGTGTGGGACATCGCCGACGCCAAACGTCTGCTGGTGATTGCGTTGCTTCGCTCGTCGTATGGCGACATGCGCAACCGCGACTTGGAGATGCGCTACGAGACATCGTTCCTGAGCGAGATGTATCCCGGCGTGGCTTTGTCGGAGAATGCGGTGACGAGGTTCTTAAGCGGAATCGGAGCCGCCTACTCGCTGATAGTGGAGTTTATGCGCAACCGCATCACGGCCTTCGCGGGCGGCAAGATGGTCATTGACGGCATGCTCAAGGACTACAATTCGGAGACGAGTTCTATGTCGGAGTTCTCGCGCAAGGCATTGAAGAAAGGCAGCCGCGACGTGAACCTGATGTACAGTCCCGTCACGTCCTGATTATCAATGGCATTGTTATTGCTTCCAGAGCGAGAGAAGACGCAGTTGTCGATGGTGAGCAACTTGGTGTCTTCATCGTAGGTGACAGTGCCGCCGCCTGTGGTAAAACTGGTAGTGCCCGTGATTTTGTTACCGTTTACATAAATCACAGTACCATTGGCAATCAACATGGTAATGACAGCCATTATCAATGAAAGTAATGCCTTTTTCATAATTTATAGGTCATTATCATTCTACAATAAATTCTTAAAACGGAATAAGTTAATTCCAAGTTCTGCAATACTGTTTTCACCTCTCCACCTTCCAGTTGTCGATAGTGCGTGTGTCAGGATTCACGGTTACACCCACTTTTACTTTGGGACGAGGGTCATTCCAGTAAGGGATGAGGTAATCTCGCTCGTTGATTTGGGCGAGCGCATCGTCAACAGTGGCGGTAGTCGAGATTTTCAGTTCCAGCACATATATTGTGTTGCGACCATTCATCACCACATCGCAGCGGCCGCGCGCGTTCCTCACCTCGGTCCGCGTCTCGATGCCTATGCAGTCAAACATCACCCGCAGCAACGTCTCAAAGTCTCGCTCGGTTTTGTTGCTCAGGTTATAGGGCAACGCCGCCAGATAGCTCTGAGCGGCTGTCAGGGCGGCGTCTATATCGTCGGCGAGCATCGCCTTGCGCACCGCCATGATCAGTGACTCGTTCTGGCTGATGTCTCTGCCCAGGTAATGCGGCATCAAGGTGCTGTAAAGACCGGCATGCACTTCCTGGTTGGGGATGCCGAGGGTGTAGATGTTTGACTCGAAATCATAGTCTTTGATGGTGAGATATCCGCTCTGATAGAGGATGGGTATCGCACTCTCCATGTTGTCGAACGGCTGGTCAAAAGTGCGGCGGAAGACCTGCGTGTTCTCAATGTCGCTGAGCTTGAAGTTGTACTTGTCAAGAATCTTGATCAGTGCCGCCGGCGTGCCGCTCGTGAACCAATAGTCCTCGAGTTCGCCGGCACTAAAAGCGTTGACAATGCTGTAGGGGTTATAGACATCAACCATCTTGGGTCCGAAGTGATATCCGTCGTAGCGGTCTCGAAGCAGTTGCAGGGCACGCTCGTTGGTGATGTTTCTTTTCTGGGCTAAAAGCTCGATATCTGGATGAAAACTCTCCTCAAGTTCTTGAGATGTGATACCGCACAGCGCTTCCCATTTCTCCTGCATTGAAATGTTGGTCAAGTTATTGATTGTTGAGAAGATTGACATCTGCGAGAATTTGGTGACACCGGTAATGAAAACAAATCGCAGGTGCTCGCCCATATTCTTGACGGGACCATAAAATGAGTTGAAGATGGAACGGATGGCATTCATCTTCTCGGGCTCGCCGATAACGTTGAGAACCGGCGAGTCGTACTCATCGAAGATCAATACGGCGCGGTGACCGGTAAGCTCATGGGCTTTGTTAATTAGCATCTTCAAGCGGTCACCAAAGCCTAAATCGTTTTTAGGAATACCATATTTCTCCTCAAAAATACTAAGCGACAAACTTAAAGACACTCTAACGCCGCCGGGGTCGTCATTCTTACATTGTGACATATCAAAGTGAAAGACAGGATACTCGGTCCAATCTTTCTCAAGCCTGTCAATCGCAAGACCCTCAAAAAGTTCTTTGTGCCCCAAGAAATAGTGCTTGAGCGTGGAGCATAGCAACGACTTCCCAAACCGCCTGGGGCGGCTCAGGAACAGCGCGTCACCGCAATTATTGGCTAGCTCATAAACATACCTTGTCTTGTCAACATAAACAAAACCATCGGTGACAATTTTCTCAAAATCCTGCACTCCGGCAGGGTAACGACGTCGTGACATAGCTTCAGTAGAATATTAGTAGTAGAGTGTAAATAGTTAATTATTGTTGCGGAGCACTCTATATCTTAACTCAACAAAAAGCAACAATAGAATAAAATTTTGAATAAAATGCTCACGCTTGCAAGGCTTTGAACAAGTTCAAGCTTTGACTCGCTTAATCGCATTTTTGTTTTTTTGTCATCTTTTGTTGTCTTTGTTTGATTTCTGACCCTCTATAAAGAGGACAGGTTTTTCGATTACAAAGGTACATATTTTTGAGCAGAACACAAATTTTTTTAGCTTTTTGAGTATTAATTATGCTAGATAATGGGCATTTATCAAGAAAAATGTGTAATTTTGCAAATTATCGATGAAATTATCCACACATAAATATCAATAAAAATGAAAAAACGACACATCACTTTAGCGACTTTATTGTCACTTGCCATCATAGCTATTGCGGCTATCAAGGGCGACGTGAACGGCGACGGAGCGGTGACTGCCAGCGACGTGACAGCACTTTACAACTATTTGCTCAACAACGACACGAGCGGCCTTGTCAACGGCGATGTTGACGGTGACGGCAACATCACCGCCGGCGATGTGACGCAGGTATATAACATCCTGCTCAACGGACAGGAGCCGGAGCCTGAACCAGAGCCCATCGTCACAGAATTTACCGTTAATGGTGTCACCTTCAAGATGGTTACTGTTGATGGCGGCACATTCAGGATGGGTGCAACCGACGAGGAAATCAACATCGGTGACGCCGGTGCCTATGACTATCCAGCCCACGATGTGACTCTCACCACTTATTCCATTGGGCAGACCGAAGTCACTGGACAGTTGTGGGATGCCGTGATGGGTACCAACTATTACAACAACACCGAACCAGTTTATTACGTCACTTTAACCGAAATAGAAGAGTTTATCGCTAAGCTCAACGAGGCCACCGGACTCAAGTTCCGCCTGCCCACCGAGGCGGAATGGGAGTTTGCAGCTCAAGGTGGCAACCTGAGTAAAGGCTACAAATATGCCGGCAGCAACGACATTGACGAAGTGGCGTGGTACAAAAGCAACTCGGGCAATGCGCCCCACCCTGTCGCACAAAAAGCCCCCAACGAGCTAGGACTCTACGACATGAGCGGCAACGTGCAAGAGTGGTGCAGCGACCGCTTCTACGAATATACCGAGGATCCGCAATTCAACCCCGTCAGTCTGTCCACCAGCTCACTGCTTGAGTGCCGCGGTGGTTCTTTCCACTCCACATCACCCACCTGCCGTGTGCGTGGGCGCAACGCTCAATCCCCCACTTCGCCCACCAACTACTATGGCTTCCGCCTCGCACTCGACAACGCCACGCTTTATAATGTGGGAGGTGTGACTTTCAAGATGATTGACGTGGAAGGCGGCATGTTCATGATGGGAGCCATGGATGGCGATGCCAATGCTCTTGACGACGAGTTCCCTGTTCATCAAGTTACGTTATCTAACTACTCTATAGGACAAACCGAGGTGACACAGGAGTTGTGGACTGCCGTAATGGGCAGCAACCCCAGCAATTTCAGCGGCAACTTCTTGCCGGTTGAGAATGTTAGCTGGAACAACTGCCAGGAGTTTGTAGCAAGACTAAATGAAATGGTCACTCTCCCCGATGGATACGAGTTCCGACTGCCCACTGAGGCAGAGTGGGAATTTGCCGCCCGCGGTGGTAACAACAGCCATGGATACCTTTACAGCGGAAGCAACAATATGGACGAGGTGGCGTGGACCAATGACAATTCTGGTCGTATGTCTCATCCTGTAGCATCTAAAAAACCTAACGAGCTGGGACTCTACGACATGAGCGGCAACTTGCAGGAGCTGTGCTATGACTGGTATGCCGAGCAATATCCTGCCGACCCGCAAGTTGACCCCACTGGTCCTGAGACGGGCGAAGCCCGCATAACTCGTGGTGGTTGCTGGGCATGGTATGAGACGTCCTACAACCGTGTCACCTTCCGCGACAACGCATTAGTAAATGAGAAAAAATCATATATTGGCCTGCGCTTGGCACTGGCTCCCAAGACAAGCGAGACGTTTAATATCAACGGAGTGGAGTTCACCATGATTCTCGTGCGTGGCGGCACGTTCACGATGGGTAATGACAATAACCTGAACCCATCGCACGAGCATCCGGCTCACAGTGTGACACTCGATGACTATTACATTGCGCAGACCGAGCTGACATACGGACTATGGCATGCTGTCATGGATGAATCTTTCAGTCCATCCTATTATGACTCGCAAGCCCAGAATGGACTCACTTGGACTGAATGCCAGCAGTTTATCACAAAACTCAACACACTCACCGGCAAGAACTTCCGCTTGCCTACCGAGGCAGAGTGGGAATTTGCAGCCCGTGGAGGCTTGCACTCTAAAGGTTATAAATATTCAGGCGGTGATGACCTGTATTCTATCGCATGGTTCTCGGGCAACGTGGGCAATGACTGGACACCTCGTGTGGTAGCACAAATGACTCCTAACGAGCTAGGGCTCTACGACATGAGCGGCAACGTTGCCGAGTGGTGTCAAGACTGGTACAGCTCCACTTATTACAGCGTGTCGCCTGCTTATAATCCTCAAGGCCCGACTAGCGGCACTAAAAGAGTGCTGCGTGGTGGCAGGCTGTTGCACCACGCACCCTACATGCGAGTTGACTACCGCGACAGCCAAGACCCCGATGCGGTATATGAACAAAGTGCCAATCTCGAAGGTATGCGCCTGGTATTATCATTATCACAAGAATAGCAACTAAATATATCAAATATGAAAAAGAAATTATTACTATCGCTTTTTGGCTTGCTTGCCACTTTTAGTGCATCTGCCCTCAAGGGCGACGTGAATGGCGACGGAGCGGTGACTGCCACCGACGTGACAGCTCTCTACAACTATCTGCTCAACGGCGACACGAGCAGTCTTGTCAATGGCGATGTTGACGGCGACGGCAGCATCACCGCCGGCGATGTGACGCAGGTATATAACATTCTGCTCAACGGACAGGAGCCTGAGATAACCGAGTACACCGTGGGTGGCGTTACATTCAAGATGGTGGAGGTTGAAGGCGGCACGTTCACGATGGGTGGCACCGCCGAGCAGGGCAGCGATGCTTCCAGCGACGAGAGACCCACTCACCAGGTGACACTGAGTTCTTTCTCCATCGGTCAGACCGAGGTGACACAGGAACTGTGGGCCGCCGTTATGGGCAGCAACCCCAGTGGGTTCAGCGGCACTAATATGCCTGTTGAAATGGTGAGTTGGAATGACTGTCAGGAATTTATCACCAAGCTCAACCTGATGACCGGCAAGAACTTCCGCCTGCCCACCGAGGCAGAGTGGGAATATGCAGCACGTGGCGGTAACCAGAGCAAGGGATACAAGTATGCCGGCAGTAACACTGCCGATAATGTAGCCTGGATTCATGAAAATGCCGATTGGACTACACATCCAGTAGCCACAAAAGCCCCCAACGAGCTTGGCATCTACGACATGAGCGGCAATGTTTACGAGTGGTGCGGCGACTGGTATGGCACTTACAGTGCTGATGCGCAGACCAATCCCCTAGGACCCGCGTCGGGCGATGAACGTGTGTGTCGCGGTGGGGCTTGGGATTACGATGAATGGTCTTGCCGTGTGTCACTACGTGGTAGCCTCGACCCTGAAGAAGACCGCTACAATTTTCTCGGCCTGCGCCTAGCCGAAGGACCTATCGCAAAAAAGGTGTTCTCGGCGAATGGCGTAATATTCAACATGGTAAAAGTTGACGGCGGCACGTTCATGATGGGAGCCGCCGATGACGACACCGAGGCTTACGACCTTGAGCGCCCAGCCCATCAAGTCACGCTCTCCGACTACTGGATTGGCGAGACCGAAGTCACCGAAGCCCTATGGAAAGCCGTGATGGAAGTTGATGAGACATCGTTCTCTATGGGCGATAACTATCCTGTGAGAAGGGTGTCGTGGGACGACTGTATTGAATTTGCCGAGAGGCTTAGCCAGCTCACGGGCGTTAATTTCACGCTGCCCACCGAGGCGCAGTGGGAGTTTGCCGCCCGCGGTGGAAATTTAAGCCACGGATATCTCTATGCTGGCAGCAATACGCTTGGTGACGTGGCTTGGTATGCCGACAACAGCGGAAACGTTCTTCATGAGGTGGCTACTAAGGCACCCAATGAATTGGGCATCTATGATATGTGCGGGAACATCGCCGAGTGGTGCCTTGACGACATCTATGACTACACCCCTGAGGCGCAAGTCGATCCAACACACCCAAAGACCACAGTCAACAACATGTTGCGAAGCAGCGCGTGGGATGATGTCGCCAAAGACTGTCGCTTGACAACCCGCTGGAAAACTAATGGCATGAGCATATGGATAGGTTTGCGCCTCGCCATCCAGGACTGAATTATTCAAGTTTAAATAATGCTTAAGGTGGGTTCTATAAATTGCTCGAGTCAGATTATTTTAGATTTTTGAACAGATTATGTCTCAAATGTGCGAAATAGTAGCGAGCTACAGTTCAAGCATTTGAGGCAAAAGATGCCAAAAAGAAAAATAATATGACCGAAACATAAAACTCTCATATTAGGAATTTATAGAACCCACCTTAAGTAATTCTTTGACAACTGAATCGGCAGTCAATTCCTTTTCTTTCAGAATATTGGCTATATGCATACTGATGTTTGGCTTCTAGGTGGCAAAAAGTTCTGCCATCTGCTGCTGGTTGAGCCATATTTTGCCGTCTTTGGCAAAAAGAGCGACAGAAGCATTGCCATCGGCGGTGCGGTAAATTATGATATTTCTTTGGTCTTCGTCCATAATTGAATTGTGGTTAATATAACGAAACCTATTGGTGATTATGCATTGTGCATTATGAATTATGCATTACATGTTGAAATAGCTTGAGCGGTCGAGGTTGCCCTCTAGCCGATGGCTTCCATGATGTGGTGCGGGATGTTAAATACTCTCTTTGTCAAATGTCTAATCATGTTTTTTGGATCATATCAATTGTCATTTTTTCCTGTTTTACAAATCCAAGCTGTCTTCTTTGAGAAGGAAATCGAAAAGACCGATAGTTAGTATTCCCTCTTCGTTTCGGCGAGGCATTATGTGGTCTTTCACAACGATTACTTTCTTGAAAGAATCATTGATGTTTGTCAGCGAACGAGACTCTTGTATCTCTTTCTCCCTATCTGGAATGGATAAGGCAGACTGTACATAATACTTCTTGCTTCCAAGATTAGCAACGAAGTCCACTTCAAGCTGAGTGCGAATCCACTTCCCGTCTTTGTCGGGCTTCCTTATCTCTACCATTCCAACATCTACACTGTAGCCACGAGTTTTCAGTTCATTGTAAATGATGTTTTCCATGATATGTGTTTCCTCTTGCTGGCGCATATCAAGAATGGCATTTCTCAGGCCAATGTCTGTGAAATAATACTTAGAAAGAGTGTTGATATACTTCTTTCCTTTAATGTCGTAACGTATGGCCTTATTTAACAAGAAAGACTCTAGCAAATAAGTGAGGTAATTTGATATGGTTTGACTGCCAATCTTCACATTTTTCACACTCTTGAAAGTGTTTGACAATTTTGTAGGATTACAAGGGGCTCCGATAGATGATGCTAAAATGAGCACTAGCTCACGCATTTCATTCTCATTCTTGATGTTATGTCGCTCAATAATGTCTGCCAAATAAACGGTTTCAAACAATTCCTTTAGGTAGTTTATCTTCTTTTGTTCTGTGTCAAAAGACTGAATGAGAGGCAAACCGCCATAGGTATAATATTCGCGCCATGCGTCTTGCTTGTCTCCGCCTTTAGCAGAATAGAACTCCGAGAATGATAGAGGATAAACATGAATAGTTTCTCCTCGACCACGAAACTCCGTCGGTATGTCGGATGAAAGGAAATGTGAGTTGCTTCCTGTCACATAAGTGTCGGCTTTGTCAATATGCAGGAAACTATTCAAAACATCCACAAACTCATCCATTAACTGCACCTCATCAATAATGATGTAGTATAGTTCTTTGTCCTTGATTCTATCATGTACAAATTTAAGCATCGCATCTGGATCTCTCAAATCCTTGTTCTTGCGGTCTTCAAGATCAACACGGATGATATGGTCATCTGCCACCCCATTCTCTAACAGGTAGTGATAGAACAAGACATTCAGCAGGTACGACTTGCCACATCTGCGGATTCCAGTAATCACCTTTATAAAGCCATTTTGACGGCTTTCTATCAGTTGCTGGAGATACTTATCTCTTTTTATTTCCATTGCCTAGATTAAATTTATGTCAATATTGACAACTTTTTACTATGCAAAAGTAGGGAGATATATCCAATTAAGCAAATGTTACATTAAAAAAATGACAACATTGACAGATTTTTAATGCAACCAGGGTGTTTAAATGCTCAAAGCGTTATTACAAAGCATGGCTGTACGACTAAAAACAACAATCAACCTTTAAGGTACCCTACAAATTAAAGTAGCTGGCGCGGTCGAGGTTGCCCTCTAGCCGATGGCCTCCATGATGTGGGGCTGGCGCACCTGGACGCTGCCGTCGAGGTCGGCGATGGTGCGGGCTACTTTCAGGATAAGGTCAAACAACCTTATCGTTCCATAAACGTTTCAGGAACTGCTCAACGGGCCACACTTCGATGTTGTTAAGTTTGCGAGGTCGTTCTTCCATTGAGAGCAGATAAAGTTTAACATTGGGGGCTTAGCTAGTCGACCCTTAAAAAGTTGGCTTTGAACAAGTCAAGACCTATGGGGGCAGTTGCAAAATCCATGGATTTTGTTGCTGTCCCCAGTTTTTTTGTCCAATATATGGCCATTTCGACAAGGCGCAAAAGAAGCCTCATGGCTCTTTTGAAGTTGTATGCGGCTGCAGCGAGCATCACGTTTATGTTGTCACCGAACACACCTTTGTAGAAGTTGCGTTCCATCCTGAAGTCGTGTTTGACGTGGCTTATTGTCGGCTCTATCCCGGCCCGCTTGCAGAAGAGCTCCCGTTTCTTCCGCTTCTTGTAGTAGGAGTCGTCTGCTTTCGGCGTGTCGGGGATGAGTATCTTCGTGCCGTTGACCTCTTTCTTGCCGCGGTAGCCCCTGTCGCTCGCAAGGTTCCTTATCTTCTGTCCAGTCAGCCTCTCCACTTGCTTGAGGCTGTCTTCTATCGTGTGGCCGTCATATTCGTTGCGGAACGAGAGAGCTCCGAGTATCAGTCCTGTTATGGAGCGCACAATCGACACCTTGTTGCCGAACTCATACTTCTTGTGGTCCTTTCCCTTGCTGATGCACTGCACGTCGGGCTCGTGGATTGAGTAGATCTTGTTCTTGTCGCCCCTCTTCTGGTTGACAACGCGGATGAAGATGTTTATCTGCTCGTCATACTTGTGGTTGTCGCCCAGGTTGCGCTGAAGCTCACGCAGCAGCCTGCCGGCTATCGTGCGCAGCCTCCTGTCGGCCTTGCGCGCCTTCTTCCAGTTCTTCGGGTGGTTGCGGAAACGCTGGTCACGGTAGAGGGCCTTGAGCGTGCGCCTGTAGCTCTGACGCAGAGGGAGCCCCTCGGCCTTTACTATCTTCAGTATCTTGTCTACCACTTTCTTGAGCAGCTTGGCGTCCGTGGGGAACGTGACGTTCTTCTCCTGGACCGTCGAGTCGATGAACGCAGTCTTGTGGGTGTCCCTGTCATCATGGTCGTCATTGACGCGTATGCTCTCCGCCAGTATCAGCTCTATCCCCTTCTCGCCTATGCGGTGGCGGAAATGAACAAGCTCAGACGACGCGCAGGGAGCGGATGTGGTGAACTCGTCCATGCCGCAGAAGTACTGGTAGTAGGGGTTCTCGCTCCACTGCTCCACCACCGACTCGTCGGAGATGTCACGGACATGTTTGAGTATCAACAGGCCGCACATCAGGCGTATTGGCTTGCACGGGCGACCGTTCTCATTACAGTACAGTGGACTGAAGGCTTCCTCAAAACGGCTCCACTCTATCTTGTCGGCCAAGCGGAAGAGGGGGTGGCTGTGGTCGAGCATATCGCCCAACGAGGCGAACAGCGACGGCTTTGTGTATGTCTTCTTTATCATAATAATCTGCAAGATTTTGTATGCAAATTTACAAAACCTTGCAGACATACGCAATAGCCAAGATGTTATAATAAGTTAATAATCAACCTGTTGCGACTTTATAAGGGTCGACTAGCTAAATGCTTTAAGTCCCTTAGTCATAACATGCCGCCAATTTTTAACTCAACCAAATCTTTTCGGAAAGTAATCGGCGAGTTGCAAAAAATAAGCAACTCGCCGAAATCTATTCAGTATTCTTTAGAGAAATTGTGACTAAATCAAGTGAGAAGTATTGAACAAGGAATTATTATTCTTCTGGTTTGAGGGTTAGCACAATGTCATCAGTGACATCACCTTCGTTGAGGTGATATTTCTCTGCTACACGCCTCAATAACCGTATCTTGGTATTTGTGTCTGTATTTAAATAAACATAAACATTATCGGCAACTTTGGTGCTATGATCAACTTCACTTCCCACAATGTATGACTCTACATTGTCGTTGGCCAGCTCAAACAACGGCTGTGGGTCAAGGTCAAACAATTGTTTTAACGCCCATATCATTGCCGTTTTCCATTCCAAAGTCGGTTTCTTAAATTCTACTCCCATAATTGATATGCTACTCAATTGTTTATGGGTGAAATCAAAATCATCTTCATCAAGAGTCACTTGTTGAGACACTGCTGTAGTAGGGGTAAAATCGGTTTCGGGATACTGCCACAACTCCAATGCGTCTTTCACTAATATATTTCTACGCTCTTTAAGCTCCTTCTCAGTCCATTGGTCTTTGTTGCTGACAAATTTATTGAGATGCAATGTACTGTTATTATAGACAAGTTCTTTTTTCTTAGTGAAAGAAGAATTACTCAATTCGGAGTTATAGGCTGTCACTGTAAGATTTGCTATAGTGTGAACCCATTTATCATGAATGGTTGTCGCCTTGCTTAAATCTCCACCAAGCTCGCCTACCCAAGCCTCATTAAGAGTTTGTGGCATAATATGTTCAACAGAGAAACGTTTCTCGTTTTTTTGTACAGTCTGAAGCTTCTCGAATACATTGATTGTTTCTGCGTTATTCTTGCGCTCAAGACGGTCAAGAATATAGGAACGAATGTAAGGACGCAAATTATAGACAGCACTTTCTCCAAAAGCTTGCTTGAACATTTCATCATTCGGGAATGTTGTGCTCATGTTTTTGAGTAAGTATATCATCACCGATGAGTAGCTGATATCATTTGTTCCTATTAGTTTCATGATTCGCTGATGTAAACCAGCAAACATACTTCGCAGAGCATTTGTTTGGTAGCCGCAAATGGTACGGCGAAGCAGATAACTTTCAATTACTGACAACACATTTCGCAATTCTTCTATTGGCCATTGTTTCTCAACATAAAGGTTGTAGAAAGACATCAAGAATGGTGTTGGAGTTGTAATATTGAGTCGATCAATTCTTTCTTTAATAAGGTTTGCTTGAGGGTCATCAAAATCATGAGTGATGAGCTTATTATATATAGTTGCATATTTGAGCAAGCTGGACAAGATACTTTCGTTATTCTTGTCTTTTGCGAAATCTTTGAAAGCCTTGTAAATCTGATTGCTTTTCACTTTACCAGCGTGAATCATCAAGAAATTAAAGATGAAATCTTCCAAATTGTTTTGTGCAAGTCTTTCAATCTTATACCAGTAGTTACGATAGAGGTGTTCCTGTTGGTCTGCAGGAATACCCATCAAGATATAATTTCTGATTTTATCAGATTCCTCAAGTGCTAGACCAGTAGAATTGAGGCTTTCAAAAATAAGTTGTGGGTCGTCACCTTGATCTGGTTTCAATTCAATAGAGATAATCTGTAATTTCTCTATGGCATCACTTAATTCAGTAAGTGTAAGCTCATGGTTGTTGATAATGCGGTCGTAAAAATACCTGTAATTGACAGTGACATTGGACTCTTTCTTATACATGTCTTCAGGGTCAAACACAAGAGAAGATAATGCCTCTTTGTCATCATTATATGGACGAAGACGCAATTTATTCACATCATCATCCTCAGCCACGATAAAATCTTCGTAAATGCGTTTACTCGTTCTGATATCTTTCTCATCTTGAAACTCTCCATGATTGACAGCATTGACCATTGCTATCATAATGAGTGAAACAGTGGTAAGACGTTGCTGACCATCAATAATAGTAAACGTTTTATTGTCATCATTCACAGAAACGATACTCCCGAAGAAATGGGATTTCTTATTGTTCCGATGGACATCAACTAAGTCATCGTATAATTTCTTGCATTGCTCACGTTTCCAGTTATAATTCCTTTGATATACAGGAATAACGAATCTTTTTCTTCTGCCCTCCATAAAATTATAGAGGTATTCTTCATTTCCAGTCATAATATTAATATTTTTCTTAATTGATTTTAGTATAGATAAAAAGGTGAAAATGTAACCTTTTTTATTAAGTTTTTTATTATTAAGAAGTTGGATAAGGAAAAACCACTAATTTATATGGTTGCTATTCCAATCTTCGTTACAAAGTTAACAATTTGTTTCCAATTATGGGCATAACTCTGCAAGAAAAAATGAATTCGTCCATCAGGGTTCTTTAGCCTCTCGTCGTCCATCACAAAGCCCTTGACAAGATATTCCGACAGATGCCTTGTTGCCCATTGACGGAATTGAGTTCCCCGCAGGCCACGAACACGATATTCCACCGCAATTATCATCTCAAGAGAGTAGAAAACGATATTGTAACTCTTGCCATCGGCGGCAGTTGTCAAATATTCTTTGACAACTGAGCTCTCGGTTAATTCATTCTCTTTCAGAATATTGATTATGTGATAGCTGATTGTTTGCTTAGAGGTGGCAAAAAGTTCTGCCATCTGTTGCTGATTAACCCAAATTTTGCCGTCGTGAGCATAGAGTGCTACTGATGCACGTCCATCGGCAGTGCGGTATATGATAATATTTTTCTGGTCTTCGTCCATAGAGTAAAAACATTACATGTTAAAGTAGTTGCTGCGGTCGAGGTTGCGGTAGCCGATGGCTTCCATGATGTGGTGCTGGCGGACGGTGACGCTGCCTTCGAGGTCGGCGATGGTGCAGGTTACTTTCAGGATGCGGTCAAATAACCTTATTGTTCCATAAACGTTTCAGGAACTGCTCAACGGGCCACACTTCGATGTTGTTAAGTTTACGAGGTCGTTCTTCCATTGAGAGCAAATAAAGCTTTGCATCGGGATATTCTTCACCGAAAGCTTTAATCCCTTTGGTGTCACTTGGTGATATGTTTTTTGACGATTTCACTTCAATAGCCACCTTGGCTTGACCGATGACAGCATCCACCTCATATTTGTTGTCTAATGTATGCCAATATGAGAGAGTTTTATCTGGATGCCGATAAGAAAGATAAGCCCTTAATTCTTGAATTACCAAATGCTCCAGGGCGTGCCCATAAATATCTGTTCCCTGCTGCAATGGCACTCGATGTAATAGATGATTGGGTATGGCCACGTCAAAGTAGTAGAACTTGGGTGATTGAATGACACGTCGCTTGATGACTTTTGTGTAAGATGGAAGATAGAATCCGAGCATGGTTTCCTCAAGAATAGAGAAATACTCCTTTACTGTCTTGGAAGAAATGCCACAATCACGAGCGATATTGGTGTAGTTGACAATCTCGCTGCTACTTAAAGCAGCGACCTGCAAAAATCGAGTAAAAGAGTCCAGCCTTCTAACGATAGCCTCTTCCACGATTTCCTGCTGCAAATAGTCACCGATATATGATTGAATTCGCATCGTGGGATTATTCATTAGATAATGATGTGGTAACATTCCATGATTTAAAGCTCTATTTAGGTCGAAGTCTGGTATCTCGGCACTAACAAGAGGGAATAAAGTCTTTCGCAATGCCCTACCACCAAGCAGATTTGCTCCACTACGACGTAATTTGCGAGCACTTGAGCCACTTAGAATAAACTTCAGCCCCTTGTTTTCTATTAGCCAATGTACTTCATCAAGCAGAGCTGGCACCTTCTGAACCTCATCTATAATTACCAGCTCTCCTTCGTCTAAAAGCTCACATTCTTCACGCAGCAAGGCCGGACGCAGTTGAAGCGACATGCGCACATCGCTTTTGAGCAAGTCATAAACTGTTGCTTCAGGAAAAAGCATTTTTAATAGCGTGCTTTTCCCGGTCTGCCTTGAACCCCACAAGAACAGGCTCTCATCTTTGACTTCTTCTAACTTTAATATCCTTTCAAGCATAATCATTTGGCATTTATGTCGTGGCAAAGTTACTACCGATTGTTCGGATATCCAAGAAAAATGCAGAAAAAATGAAGTAGAACTTCAAAAATTCGGTGAAAAATTGAAGTGCCACTCCCAAATTTCATCTTTTAAAAGAGGTGTTACATGTTGAAGTAGTTGCTGCGGTCGAGGCTGCCCTCTAGGCGATGCCTTCCATGATGTGGGGGGGAGCGGACTGTGACGCTGGCGTCGAGGCCAAGGCGATGGTGCGTCAAGAAAAAAAGCACGCCGTTGTGCGCCAGCGAGATTTCCCCTGGCGTGGGATAAGTGCTGCCACCCACCAGGACAACGGCACAACTACACGATTATGTGGTGGGAATAGTTCTTTGTTTGTCACGAGGAAAATAAGGAAGCGTTTTTGCCGATTTTTATCTTATTTTCTCAATTTACACCAAATAAGCACAAAATTTATTGCTTATTTGGCATTTTTTTATTATCTTTGCGCAAAATTATAATACTTAAATATGCTTTATGGAATATACAGAATTACTGGAAAAGCAGATAATAGGAAGGCTTAGAATTGATAACCCTTGGTGGACGGAGGGAGCTGTTCGGCAATTCTATCAAGACATGAAGCCAAGATTGTATCTGGATATTTTTTATTCATTAGTAACTGATGTTGACTTGCAACGTGCTGTAGTTTTGATGGGGCCAAGGCGCGTGGGCAAGACTGTTATGCTGTTTCATACCATTTCACGGTTGCTTGCTGAAGGTGTTCCCCAGCAAAATATCATTTACATCTCGGTAGAAACTCCTATCTATAATAAAATATATCTTGAGCACCTTTTCAATCTCTCAAAGAAGACTTTAGGTAAACCTGAGAATGATAAAGACCAATACTATGTTTTCTTTGATGAGATTCAGTACTTAAAGGATTGGGAAGTAAACCTGAAGTCACTTGTTGACACTTACAAAAACGTTAAATTTGTGGCAAGTGGTTCGGCTGCTGCCGAGTTGAAAAAACGTAGCAATGAAAGTGGAGCAGGGAGGTTTACAGATTTCAGCTTGCCTCCATTGACTTTTTATGAATATATACATTTAAAAGGATATGAACAGCTTATGTATAAACAGAAGATGCAATGGAAGGAAACCGAAATTGATTGTTATGGTAGTGTTGACATTGACAAACTAAATGCGCTTTTTGTGGATTACATCAATTATGGTGGATATCCCGAAGTGGTATTCTCCGATAAAATACAGGAGAACCCAGGCCAATTCATCAGGCATGATATTATTGACAAAGTGCTGTTGAGGGATTTGCCAAGTCTATATGGCATTAATGATGTGCAGGAACTAAACTCACTTTTTACCATGATTGCTTATCATTCAGGTGGTCAGTTTTCTTACGAGTCGATGTCGAAAGAGTCGGGTGTTAGGAAGGATTTGTTGAGACAATATATCGGTTATTTGGAGGCGGCTTTCCTTATTCGTAAGATACATAGAACAGATGACAATGCCAAAAGGTATCAAAGGGAAACAAGCTTCAAAATATACCTTACTAATCCATCACTGCGATGCGCTCTTTTCCAACCCATTAAGGTGAGTGATGAAGAGATTGGCAATTTGGTGGAAACAGCCGTTTTTGCCCAGTGGATACCACGCCAAGGTGTTGATATCTCATTTGCCAACTGGAGGTTAAGCAACAAGCAACAAGGCGAAGTGGATATAGTTGGCATAGATGCTGGCCTACAAAAGCCACAATGGGCTGTTGAAATCAAGTGGAGCGACCGATATGCTCAGAACCCAGGCGAACTTGAATCACTTCTATGGTACATGCCCAAGAACGGATTGACCGATGCCATTGTTACCAGTGAAACAGTGACTCTTACAAAGAAAATGCAACAAGTAACTCTTCACTTTATGCCAGTTGCTTGTTATGCCTACACTGTCGCTTCAAATACTCTAAAAAACACACGCATGATTTACGGGTTATAATGCTGTTGCCAAATAAGCACGAAAATTCATACTTATTTGGCAAACGTCACATATTGCACTGATTTTCAGTGTGATATTTTGGAAATTTAAGATAAGAGTATTAACTGTTTACTACAGGTTGAAGTAGTTGGAGCGGTTGAGGTTGCGGTAGGCGATGGCTTCCATGACGTGGGGGGAGCGGACGGTGACGCTGCCTTCGAGGTCGGCGATGGTGCGAGCGACCTTGAGGATGCGGTCGTAGGCTCTCGCGCTCATGTTCATCTTGGTGATAGCTTCGCGGAGTTTTTCCATTCCTTCGGCATCGGGTTCGGCATATTTGTGCAGTAGCGAGGGGGTCATCTGGGCGTTGCAGTGCACGCCGGGGTGGTTCTTGAATCGCAGGCTCTGGATGGCTCGTGCTTTGATGACTCTTTCCCTGATTGCTGCACTCGGTTCGCCTGGCTGCTTGCTCGACATCTGCTCGAAGTTCACCGGCTGAACCTCCACCTGCAGGTCAATTCTATCCAGCAATGGGCCACTAATTTTGCTCATATATTGATGCCGCTGATGCGGCGTGCAGATGCACTGCTTCGTTGGGTGTCCATAGTATCCGCATGGGCACGGATTCATCGAAGCCACAAGCATGAACGAGGCTGGATAATCGATGCTGTACTTGGCTCGGCTTATGTTAATGTGGCGGTCCTCCAGCGGCTGGCGCATCACCTCTAAAACGCTGCGATTGAACTCTGGGAGCTCGTCAAGAAAGAGGACACCATTGTGGGCAAGACTGATTTCCCCTGGCGTGGGATAAGTGCCGCCACCAACTAGGGCTACGGCACAACTATACGATTATGTGGTGGGATTTGTGATTTTTTTACTTTATTTACATTTTATCCTAATTCTTACTTTAATATCCCAAACAACTTATTGTAAAAATACTGAATTGTTAAAAAAAATCTGTTTAATATATGGGGGGTACTTTGTTTGTTTGAGACAAAAAAACAAGCAAACCCAAATTATATAAATAAAACATATGCAAAACAAGATAATTGTTGTAACTTTGCCATAACAATAAATAGTATATTTTTCTAAACATTAATTGTATAACCTTTTACCATTATTGAAAATATTAATCTCCTATATATAACAAAGAAAGTTTATACAAAATAATTAGATGATATTTAATATTAATGATATAATTCTAACTTTTTGTTGTATGCTGATACGAATTAAGAAAAATAACAAATGGGGGTACTATAATACTGAAAATGGCAATTATATCCCATGTGAATATGCTAGTGCCAGCAAATTTATAAATGATGCTGCCATTGTTTCTAAAGATGATAAATATGGCATCATCGATACATCTGGCAATCAATTAGTACCTATTAGGTTCACAGAAATCACACTAGAAGAAAATGGATTATATAAAGTTTATAAAAATCATTTTTTCTGCTATTACAATTCTCTAGGAGAAATAGTCAACACTATAGGGCATCCTCTAGATTCCTCAATTCAGCAATTCTCTCTTGCTCAAGAAATTGCAAAAGATATATTTCAGGTAATGACTGAAGATGAGAATTATTGTATTGTAAATGGGCAAAAAACAATAATCAAGAAAGATTTTTATGAAGAAGTTTCTTTTTGTTCTGACAAATTAATACAATTAGGAAACACTTTGTATGACCTTAGTGGGAATACTATTATTTCCAGTATTTGGCAAGTTACAATTGTAACACAACAATATTTTATTGTTTCAGCTGGCAATTGGAATGATAAAAGATATGGTATTATTGACAAACAAGGTAGTATTCTACTTCAATTAAATTACTCTAAGATAGAGTATCAGAAAGGGAATATTTTCATTCTTACTTTTAAGACAATCACAGGTGAAAATAAAATTTTATCTTTCGATGCAGGTAAACAAACATTTTTAATTGAAGATAATAATGAAACTATAGAAGTTCCAAACATAGTTGATTGGTGTGATTCATTTAGTAATGGATTTGCCATTGTCTCAAAAAACAATCTATATGGTTATATAAATCGTGACAATATTATATGTATAGACTGTTGTTTTAATCAAGCAAAACGTCACAATGGTAATAATGGTGTTGTAGAGAAAGACTCTAAATGGTTTCTTACAGATAATAAAGGATACATCATTTCAGAAGGTTACGACTCTATTGATGAGGCCAACAATAATTATTATATAGTTAGAAATAGGTCAAATTTTGGACTCGTCAATTCGACTGGAAGTATTGTGATTAATACAAAATATAGTGGTATAAAAGTATTAGCTGATGATTTATTTGAGGTCTCAACATTGGAAAGCGATGCCATAGGTTTGTTAGATTCACAAAATAGATTTATTATTTATTCAAATAATAAAGAAATTCATCTTCCCCCAAAATATGAATGGGTTGACAACTTTTCGGAGGGACTAGCGAGAGTTAAAGACCTCAATGGATACTATGGTTTTATTGACTCTACAGGAAAAGAAATCATAGAATGCAAACACATAGGAGTAGTATCTTCTTTTAAAAACGGTATATTTACGAAGACTCATACTGTGGTAGATCATGATACTAATAGAGCATTTTGGATACCAAGACCCAAAATCAATTTATCATCCTGCATTAACAAAGATGATGAATTTGTTGTAAAAGAATATAATCAGTTTGTCACAATAAAAGGTGATTTTCAATTCGTTTCCGATCTAAACGACGGTTCTGCCTTTTTTTATGATGGCAAGCATTTCGGAATAGTTAATGATTGTGGGGAAATACTAAACGAACCAATATATGATAGTATTCTTTATTTGGATTATGGGTACTATAAAGTTAAGAAGAATAAATTATGGGGCATTGTTAGTTCAAAAGGTGATTGCATATCAGAGTGTAAGTATGTTGATATTAAATTGGAAGGTCAATTTTTTAAAGTAAAATCTCAATATAATGATAATTATTTTAATATAAACACCTGTGGTTTCATTGTTACAAAAGATGATAAATGTGACATTTTTCTACCACAAATTTATGATTACGTTTGTAACTTTAAAGATGGATTTGCGAAAATCCAAATAGAAAAAAACTGGGGAGTAATAAATAGATTAGGAGAATTAGTAGTTCCATGTATTTATTCTTCGATAGGGAGCATTTATAATAATCATTTTTTCTGTACAAAAGACAACAAACAATATCTTGTGTCATCCAAAGGCGAAGAAATTGCTTTGTCTGACTGCACAGAGGCAACTTATTATAACGACGATTGCATCGTAGTTGGTAAAACATTCCCTAATAAAGATCACAACAATTATCATATAATCAACAAAAAGGGGGAGTATATTGCAGCTTGTTACTGCAAAAGTATTGGCCCATTTGTCGATGGTGTTGCCATTACAGAAGATGGTTACAATTATAATTATAAACTTGGCGCCATAAATGAAAGAGGAGAAACCATTATTGAGAACAAATGTATTTCTTTAATTTACAATTCTTATAATAAAACTTTTAATGTTGTTTTTGATGATTCACCCATAATTAATGGAAGAAGAGAACACTTAATCATAAATATAAATAAAGAAATTGTGGTTTTCAATGGTGATAAATCATATATAATTCCATCTGTTTATAAAATAGGAAGAAATTTCCACGATGGTTTAGCTGCTGTTGCAATAGAAAAAGAAAAACATCAGGATAATAATTCATTATTATATAGAAATCCTTATTTTTTCCGCGACAAAAAGAAAAATGAAGTAAAGTATGCTTATGGTTTTATTAATATAAACAGCAAACTAGTGATAGAATGCAAATTTGATTATGCTACTGATTTTAAAGACAAAGTATCCATTGTTTCAATTGAAGGGAAAAAGGGAATAATAGACCTAAATGGTAATTTTATTATTGAACCTATTTATGAAGATATAGAATTTACCTCAACAAATTTATACAGAGTTAAAGAAAACGAAAAATGGGGAATAATTGACATTAATAGTTCATATGTTATTCCAGCAGATTATTTAGCTATGGGTAATATTTCCGAAGGATTAGTTGCTGTAAAAAGGCTCACAACAGACAGCACAAACAATCATAAAAAGAGAAGAAAAGGTGTTTATTTTGATGAAAGGTATAGGGAGAACATTCGTCGGAAAGCTCGCGAATCTCTCTGGGAATACATCGATCTAAATAATAATCAAGTTATACCTCCTAGTTTCATTGATGCTTCTGATTTTCATGAGGGATTAGCTGCTGTTCATGACGATAAAGGATGGAGGTATATCAACTCAAAAGGAGAAACTATTATTGAAGGGCATTTTATTTCAGCGGAGAGTTTTAATAATAACCAAGCTGTTATCACATTAGAATCAGATGACAAGAAGCTAAAATATGCCATATCAAAAACTGGGCACTTTATTATTAATAGCAAAATTTGCCCTTCATTGAAAACTTCTGATATTTATTTTATTGGTGAATATAAAGAAAATGTAGCAAAAATTCATACTAAAAACGGATGGGGGTTTATTTCTAGAGACGGAGATATTCTATTTGATGATTTTGCATTTGAAGTTAGTGACCTAAATAACGGAGAATTCCAATCAGGCCATGGTTCGTTATTTTGCAAACCTTCATATAATCTCAATAAAAATGCTATTATTTACAGTAAAGGTGAGATTATTGTGTTCCCATCTTTATTTAAAACAGCCATGCAATCTGGTGATTCATTTTTCTTAGTCACTAATGGTTTTGGTGGCATAGGAGAATCGGCAATAGTAGATAGGCAATTCAGAATAATAGTTCCCTTTACTTGTGATGAAATCCATCACGAAGTGCTTAATGAGAATAGTAACGAGTATGAAAAACTTGATTATTTTCTTTGTACAGATAGATATGACAGCAAATGCGGAAGGTATTATGATGCAGAGGGTGATTATGTGATACCTGTGAATAACAGACTTATTAAGACAAAACAAAGCTATGTCTTTAAAGGATACTTTTCAGAAGGACTGGGAGCTGTGCTCAAAAACGACCTATGGGGGTTCATAGATGAAACTGGGGATGAAGTGATTCCATGTATATATAATAATGTTGAGGATTTTAAAGATGGTTTATGCCATGTGACTATCAATAAAACAAAAGGTGTAATAAACAAACAAGGAGATTTTGTAGTTTTACCTGGCGACTATTATTCTATTGACTGCTATTCTTATAACAAGAAAGCAATACTTACTCATCGTACTTTCGGAGAATGGAAAACTTATGATAATGGTTATGACATAGAAGACCGTTGGGTAGGAGAAAAACGTGAGATAAACAAAAACAATGAAATACTCATTAAAATGTATAATGAGTTTATTTGTATTCCAAAGGAATATGACTGGTGCGACGACTGTTTTTCGAATGGTTTTATATCTGTTTACAAAGATGGGAAATGGGGAGTTTTAAATAGTAATCTTGAATTAGTCATTGATTGTTTATATGATGAAAGGATTATTTTCGAAGGAGGATTAGCTATAACAAGAAAGGGAAATACTAAGTGTGTAATTAATCCATTGGGTGAAATTGTATTATCTGGTGATTATGAAAAAATCAAATGCTATCCTTCATTTAATATTATCATTTGTTATTATACAAACAAAAATATTGATGTATTCTCTTGTTTTGGAAGATTGATTCTTTCTGCAGACAGTTCTATATTTGATGTTAAGAATTCAAACTCAAATGAAAATATGTCATTGGAACTAGTTCCTATTGATAATAATTTTCTTAAATTTGCTTTGCCTATAAAAGACAGATATAATAGATTGGATTATAAGTGGGGTCTTTGTGATATGAATGGCAAAATAATAATTGATAACAAATATCAAGACATAACATATGGAGGAACAGGACTATTTGCAGTAGCCATATATAAGTATCGTCCAAATCTTTTATGGGGATACATTGACTTTAAAGATAATATAATAATTGATTTTAAATATATAAAAGTTACCCCATTTATTAGTGGTTTAGCAAAAGTCAAAAAAGAAAAATCTAAATGGGGTTTGATTGGTATTAATGGGAAAGAACTTACAAACTTTTCCTATGATAGATTATTGGATACTGAAGATGGAATGATTACAGCGATTGTTCATGATTCCAGTGGAATTCATGAGAATAAGATTAATAAAGATGGGGACATTCAATTTGATTATTCAGAATACGAAGGGATAGGTTCAAATGGCTATTATATAAATTATTCAACTTGTCTAAATAATTATGATTGGGTTAGCGAAATTATCCAAGGACACTGCATTGTTTCAAAAGGAGATTTAAAGGGTATCATAGACAAGTCCGGTATCATCACTTTCCCTCTTACCAAGTTTATAGGGGTGAGATTATGTATTGATTATGATAATAATCATATAGGTAATTTAGTTTTCAAAAAAGGCAATAAAATTAAGGAAATCAATGGTAATGGTCAGATAGAATCATTCATTAATGATAAAAAAGTATATTTACCTGTTGGTGTTTTTTGGTGTGATGAATGGATTGATGGGTGTTTAATAGTTGAAAATAATCACAGATTTGGGCTTCTTGATTCTGAATTAAAATTTGTTCTAGAAATGTCTTTCTTTCATATTCAACATATAGGTGACAACAAAGTTTTCTGTATAAAATTAGAAAACAAAACAAGGACTTATCATATTTATGATGTAAATGAAAAGAAAATGATTGACTTAGATTATCATTCCTGTTCAGATTTTGAAAACGGATATTCTATCGTCTCTATTTTAGAAGAAGACAAATTATTATATGGAGTTATCGATAGTTGTAACATAATTATTGTCCCATGCGTATATGACAATATTTTATTAATAAAAGATGAAATTGTTTTTAAGAAAAACTATAATTTCTACGATGACTACGAATCCTATTCAAGATATGATTCACTTATGGATGCATTAGATGGAGAGCCAGATGCTTATTGGAATATTTTTTAATCATTATAGTAGATTCTTTTAAATGAATAAATAAAAAGTACTTAAAGGAATTGAAATACTTGGTGTCATATATAATCGTTTTTACAAATTAAAGTAGTTGCTGCGGTCGAGGTTGCGGTAGCCGATGGCTTCCATGATGTGGGGCTGGCGCACCTGGACGCAGCCCTCTAGGTCGGCGATGGTGCGGGCGACTTTTAGGATGCGGTCATAGGCTCGGGCGCTCATGTTCATCTTGGTGATGGCCTCGCGGAGTTTTTCCATTCCTTCAGCGTCGGGCTCGGCGTATTTGTGGAGCATGGCTGTGGTCATCTGTGCGTTGCAGTGGATGCCGGGATGGTTCTTGTAGCGCAGACTCTGGATGGCGCGGGCCTGAATGACTCGTTTGCGGATTTCCTCGCTGGGTTCGCCCGGCGCTTTGCTCGACATCTGGTCGAAGTTCACTGGCTGCACCTCAACCTGCAGGTCAATTCTATCCAACAAAGGTCCACTTATTTTCCCCATATATTGATGCCGCTGATGCGGTGTGCAGATGCACTGCTTGGTGGGGTGTCCGTAGTAGCCGCACGGACACGGATTCATCGAAGCCACAAGCATGAACGAGGCTGGATAGTCGATGCTATACTTGGCGCGTGAGATCGAGATGTGGCGGTCCTCAAGCGGCTGCCGCATCACCTCTAAAACGCTGCGATTGAACTCTGGGAGCTCATCAAGAAAGAGCACACCATTATGCGCAAGTGATATTTCCCCGGGCGTGGGATAAGTGCCGCCACCCACCAGGGCAACTGGAGAAATAGTGTGGTGTGGTGCGCGGTAGGGACGAACTGAGAGTAGGGTAGTGCCTTGCGAGAGTTTGCCCGCCACACTGTGGATTTTTGTGGTTTCGAGTGCTTCGCCGAGGGTGAGTGGCGGCAGGATAGACGGCAGTCGCTTCGCCATCATCGACTTGCCACTGCCTGGCGAGCCAATGAGCATGATGTTGTGCCCACCAGCGCACGCCACCTCAAAGGCGCGCTTCACCATTTCCTGGCCTCTTACCTCGCTGAAGTCGTAGGGAAATGCGCTTTGTGCGCGAGCAAACTCGGCGCGCGTGTCAACCACCGTGGGTTCGAGAGTTAACTCATTTTTGAAAAACTGAATCACCTCGGTGATGCTATCCACGCCATATACGTTCAGATTGTTGACCACAGCCGCCTCGGTGGCGTTGTAGCGTGGCAAGATGAAACCGTCGAGCTGCATCTCGCGGGCAAGGATTGCCATGGGGAGAGCGCCTTTGATGGGTTTAACCGACCCGTCGAGCGAGAGTTCGCCCATAATCATATATTGCCCCAGTTTTTCAGCGCCAATTTTCTCGTCGCTGGCGAGAATGCCAATTGCAATGGGCAGGTCATAGGCGGAGCCTTCTTTCTTGATGTCGGCGGGTGACATATTGATCACCACCGCCTTATGAGGGAATTTTATCCCCACGTTGGCAATGGCGCATTTCACTCGCTCAAAACTCTCTTTCACCGCCGCGTCGGGGAGTCCCACGAGCACATAGCCCGTACCCCAGTCCACCGAGACTTCAATCTCGACGGCGATGGCGTCAATTCCCTGCAGTGCGGCACCAAGTATTTTGTTTAGCATAGTTTTTAAGTTTACAAGGGGACAAGAGGACAAGAGGACAAGAAGACAAGAGGACAAGAGGACAAGAGGACAAGAGGACAAGAGAACAAGAGGACAATCGAACAATCGAACAGTCGAGTAGCCGAATTATCGAAAAGCTGAACAATCAAGAAAGTTTTGTATATAAACTCTCTACCGTCTGTCGGGCTTTGATGGGGTCGTCGCCGCGGTATTGCTGGTTGCCTAGCGAGTCGGTGACGATGATGGTAGGCGTAGTGTTGACCTGCAGGCTCACAATCTCGCCGTTCATCATCGAGCCTGGCACCCAGTAGTGCTTCCAGGTGGTGGCATCCCGATGAGTAGTGTAGTGCCATCCCGTTGAATCGATATCGAGACTAATGTCCATCACCTGCGCTTGTGAGGGCTCAATCATCTTTAACTCATCGAAAATCTTTTTGCGGTCATTCATGCCCAAATCCCTATCCCAGAAGACTATTATCGATGGCTTATCGCCCTTGATGTTTGCCACTTGGAAATCGCCCGAGCTTTGTTCGAAAATATTGAGCGAGGTAATTTTTGTTGCAGGTTTCTTGGCTCTTGCCTTGAGCAGGTTGTAGCTCTCCATGAGCGGCTCGGGTTTGGCTTTGTCATCGATCATAGCGAGAAGTTTGTCAATTGCCTTGTCATCGCTTGGACTGTAGTCGTTAAGCACAAGCACAGTAGAGACGATGCTCTTGGGATTGTCCTTTACATAGTTCTCGATGGCAGTGTTGAGAGCCTGGTTGTTGGCACTCTTATATTCCATTTTATGCTTGACGATAAATGCGTTGTATTGCTCTGCCATTTCTGAGCCTTTCACATCAAGCTCATATTGTTCAAGCACTTTGCCTTTCACTTCAAGTTTATCTCCACCGGCGACAACAAGTTTGACAATGGGCACATTCATCTGGTTATATACTATGAGCAGCGACGGATTGGAGCACTTATCTTCAATCTCAAAGGCATTATTCTGGCATTTCACCCATGAGTCAACAATTCCTCCGTCGGCACCACTATACACCACTCTCACCTGCTGAGCGCCAAGTCCTTGCAGCTCAACTTTCACCTTAAACGGCTTGTTCTCTTTTTTGCAACCGCACATAACAGCCACAACCACAGCCAAGCAGAGAATTATCAATGCGTAACTCTTATAGCTTCTTGTCATAAAAGAAATAATTTAAATAATTCAAGTTGCGCAAGTTTTTAACTTGCTCAAAGTTTAATGTTTAGATAAAATGCTCTCGCTCGCAAGGCTTTGAGTAAGCTCAAGCTTTATCTCGCTTAATATGTAACTTATCCCACCTGCACGCCAGGTCGCACTTCTCCGTGGGGACCTATTACCACAAGACGGCCGTCGGTGTCCTCGGCACTGAGAATCATGCCTTGCGACTCAATGCCCTTGAGGGTGCGGGGGGCGAAGTTGGCGATGAAGCACACTTCCTTGCCTACGAGGTCCTCGGGGTTGTAGAACTTGGCTATGCCCGAGACGATGGTGCGCCCATTCATGCCATCGTCGATGGTGAGTTTAAGCAGTTTGTCAGCCTTCTTCACCTTCTCGCATGCGAGCACTTTGCCCACGCGAATGTCAAGCTTCTGGAAGTCGTCGAACGACACGGTTGGCGCCACTGCCTTAGGCGTGAAGTTCTTGAGAGTGTTCTCCTGCTTGATGCGCTCAAGGCGGTCGGTCTGAACCTTTATGGTCTCGTCATCGATTTTCTCGAAGAGCAGCACTGGAGTCTCCACACGGTCGCCAGCGTTGAGAATGTCGGTTGAGCCGAGCTTGTTCCAGTCGGCACTGTCGAGGTTTATCATCTTGCGCAGTTTCTCGGCACTGAAGGGCAAGAATGGCTCGAAGGCGATGGCGAGGTTGGCGGTGATTTGCAGCGCTAGGTTCATGATTGTCTCCACGCGTGCCATATCGGTCTTGGCGAGTTTCCAAGGCTCGGTGTCGGCAAGATACTTATTGCCAATGCGGGCAAGCTTCATCGCCTCGGCGAGAGCGGCACGGAAGTGGAAGGTGTCAAGAGCCTTTCCAAGCTCCTCTTTCACGCCCTTAAACTCCTCGATGGTGGCGCGGTCATAGTCAGTGAGCTCATGCGCCTCGGGAATCACACCATCGAAGTACTTGTTGGTAAGCACAATAGCACGGTTCACGAAGTTGCCTAAGATAGCCACCAGCTCGTTGTTGTTGCGGTCTTGGAAGTCCTTCCAAGTGAAGTCGTTGTCTTTTGTCTCGGGAGCGTTGGCGGTGAGCACATAGCGCAGCACATCTTGCTTGCCGGGGAAGTCCTCAAGATACTCATGCAGCCACACTGCCCAGTTGCGACTGGTAGAAATCTTGTCGCCCTCAAGGTTGAGGAACTCATTGGCCGGCACATTGTCGGGCATGATATACTGTCCGTGAGCATGCATCATGGTTGGGAATATGATGCAGTGGAACACAATGTTGTCCTTGCCAATGAAGTGGATGAGGCGGGTATCCTCGTCCTGCCACCACTGCTGCCAAGTGCCCCAGCGCTCGGGATGAGCATCACACAGTTCTTTGGTGTTGCTGATGTAACCAATTGGAGCATCAAACCACACATACAGCACTTTGCCCTCGGCACCCTCCACGGGCACGGGAATGCCCCAGTCAAGGTCGCGTGTCATGGCACGTGGCTCAAGGTCCATGTCGAGCCATGACTTGCATTGCCCATAGACGTTGGTCTTCCACTCTTTGTGACCCTCAAGAATCCATTGCTTGAGCCACTCTTGATACTCATTCAGAGGCAGATACCAGTTGGTGGAGTCACGCAGCACAGGCACGGCGCCGCTTTCCTTGGCGCGCGGGTTAATGAGCTGTGTGGGCTCCAGGCTGCGCTGGCAGCCGTCTTCGCATTGGTTTCCATAGGCGCGAGGATGATGACAGTAGGGACATTCACCCACCACGTCGCGGTCGGTGAGGAAGCGATGCTCGGCTTCGTCGTAGAATTGCTTCGTGGTCTTTTCCACCAGTTTGCCTTCGTCATAGAGTTTGCGGAAGAAGTCGGCGGCAAACTGATGATGAATCTTCGAGGTGGTGCGGCTGTAAATGTCGTAGGAGATACCAAATTTCTGGAATGAGTCCTTGATGAGCTCATGGTAGCGGTCAACAACCTGCTGGGTGGTAATGCCCTCTTTGCGGGCGCGTTGGGTTACTGGCACGCCATGTTCGTCGCTGCCGCCTACCATCATCACTTCCTCGCCCTTGAGGCGCAGGTAGCGCACATAGATGTCGGCAGGCACATACACTCCAGCAAGGTGACCAATGTGTACAGGACCATTAGCGTAGGGCAACGCCGTTGTCACCAGAGTGCGTGAATATTTCTTCTGTTCTTCCATATTTTTATAATTTTTTTATGTAATTTTTTGCAAAGATACTGCAAGCCGAGAGAAAAAACAAACTTGTTTTAGTTTTTCATAGCCTTTTTTCCAAGGCGAAGCCCATCTAAGACTTGAGTCTAAAAAGCTGGGTGCTTCGCAAAAAATTATTCTGAAAACTCAATAGTCGCTGAATGTTTCCTCAAAATTAGCTGATGAAGAAAAAAGAACCTTCCCTTTTTCTTCAAAATCGTGTGAATATTTTAGCGAGTCGCCAAGATGGTCTTGACAACTCGCTATTATCTATGAACTATGAACTGTGAACTATGAACTGTGAACTATGAACTATTTAGAATGGTGGTCTTCCGCCGCCGAAGCCGCCTGGGGGTGGCCCGCTGGGGCGTCCGCCGGGAGGTGGTCCGTCAGGACCTCGGAACTGGTTGTTCTTGTCCTCAGGTTCCTGACCCTTGACAAAAGTTGAGAAGCGGTAGGTGAACGTGAGCATTCCATATCGTCCCAGTGAGTTGTAGATGGCATCCTGGATGTAGCTTGCCGTTTGAGTGCGGCTGATGTTCTTCTGTTGTCCCAGGATGTCGTAAACCGAGAGTTGTACCGATGCCTCCTTGTTCTTGAGGAACTGGTAGGCGACAGAGCCATTCCAAATCCACTGACTAGTGTTGTAGCCCGCGCTGTAACCTGTAGAGGTGCTGAAGTTGAGGTCGGTGCTGATTACCAGTCCGAAGGGTGCCGAGTAGGTGCCGTTGAACATGGCTCCCCAGGTGTGCACGTTGCGGTCGCGGCTGGTCTGCATGGAGTTGTGAGTGAGCTGGTAGCCATATCGTGGGCGCAGCTCAAGGTCGAAGTATGCAGTTCGGTAGGCGAGACCTGGCGAGATGTTCAGGTTCAGACCTGTGCTGGCGTTCAACTCACTATCGGTGTAGCCCTTGTCGTGCGACAGACGAGCGAAGATGTTGCTGGTAAAGTACCACGCCTTGCTTTCGCTGAATGGGAAGCTCACCATGTTCATCGCCATAGCGTCCCACACGCCGTTGATGTTGGTGTAGGTGGTAGTCTGTCCACCTGTGGTGGGGTCGTTGGTGATGGTAGAGATGATGCTGTTTTGCGCCACATTGACATTCATCATCGCCATGATGCTGCGCTGGTTATCCTGATTGAAGTCGCTGAAGCGCAGGTTGATGCGATGGTTGAAGGTGGGCTTCAAGTCGGGGTTACCGATTACGATGTTCAGCGGGTTGCTCTCGTCGGCTACTGGCTGCAGCTGTGCGATGCTTGGCTGGCTGCTGCGCAAGCGGTAGTCAAACGCTAGGTTGCGTGTCTTGGTGAACTTGTAGCGGATGCGAGCGAAGGGGGCGAAGCTCCACGCCCATCGCGCCGGGATGTTGCGCGCGCTGTTGATGAGGTCGGTACTCTTCGACATCGCCGAGTTCACCGAGAATCCCACGTTGAGGTTCATCGCCTTTGTAACCTTTTGGTAGCCAATCTGGAAGCTTTGGTTGAAGAACTGGTTGCGGAAGTTGTTGCTGAGGCTCTCGTTGAAGACACGGCCAAGCTCGTCGCCCAGCTCCACGTCGATAATCTCGCTCAGCAGAGTAGCGTCTTGCAGAGCGTAGGCACCGTAGGCGTCGGTTATCATCTCTCGCATGGCGGGGTTGAGCACAATGCCCATCATCACGTCGTTTTGGGTGACTTGTGGCACTGGCAGCACCTCGTTGCCATAGCGTGTGATGTCATACACGCTCTTGTTGGCCTTTGCCACACTGTAGTTGGCGCTGTAAGATAATGTGAGGAACTGCGCTTTTTTCACGTCGCCGAGCGGTTCGGTCCAGCTCAGTCGTCCGTTCACGCGGTTGGTCTTGCGCAGGTTGTCATACACCTGGTCGATTGTCTCTTCCTCGTCTTTGAGGTAGTAGTTGTTGAGGGTGTAGGTGTTGCCGTCCTCGTCGATATTGCTGTAGTTATAGTTCACAAAGAGGCTGTAACTTCGTCCTGGATGTGACTTGAACTTATGGTTGTAGATGAACCGTCCTCCAAACTCATAGCTCTTGCCGTGGTTGTCGTAGTAGCTGAGGCTGCGGTTGACGGGAGTGCGCATGGCGTCGCCGGCGCGTGTCATCGAGGTGTCGCTGCTCTCGCTGTGCGAGAAGTTGAGTGACAGGTAGGGACGAAAGTCGATGGTGTTGCACGAGTCAAGTTCCCACTTGAGGCGGAAGTTTCCACGGATGTTGTGGGTCTTGTCAAGGGCTATCGACATAGCATCGCGGTAGCTGGTAGAGTCGGTGAAGATGTTCTGGCGGCTCGTCGAGGAGCGTGTGTCGCGGCTGGTGTGAGAATAGGTGAGGTCTCCACCCACGCGGAAGTGCTCATCTTCCTGGGAGCCCACGTTGAAGTTCACGCCCAGCATCTGCGAGGTGGTGATGCCCCGGTCGCCTCCAAAGCGGCGGAAGCGTGAGGCGCCGCCGTCGGTAAATCCCACGTTGTTGGTGTTGTTGGCGTTGCCGGTGAAGGTGAACTGGTTGCCGTTGTTGAAGTAGTTGGCGATAACGTTGCCCAAGTATCGCTTGTCGGTGCCATAGCCAGCGGTGACGGTGCCAAACCAACCGTTGTTCATGCCTTTCTTGACGGTGAGGTTGATTACCGTCTCGTCCTCGCCGTCATCTACGCCCGTGAGTCGTGCCAGGTCGCTCTTGCGGTCGATGACCTGGAGTTTGTTAATCATGTCGGCGGGGATGTTCTTCGACGCCATAGTGGGGTCGTCGCTGAAGAACTCCTTGCCATCAACGAGGATTTTCGTCACCTCTTTGCCGTTGGCGGTGATTTTGCCGTCGGCGCTCACCTCCACGCCGGGCATACGCTTCAAGAGGTCTTCCACCACGGCATTGGCCTGCGTCTTGTAGGTGTCGGCATTATATTCTATGGTGTCTTCCTTGACGGTGATCGCGGTTTTCACGCCCATGACAACCGTCTCCTTGAGCACCACGGTGTTTTGTGTGAGGGCTATCATGCCCATGTTCACGTCGCGTCCGTCGTCGCCTATGCTCACGCGTTTCACCACGTCGTCATAGCCTATGTAGCTGCACTTGAGGTAGTAGTGTCCTGGCTGCACGTTCTCCAGGTTGAACACTCCGTTGAAGTCGGTGACGGTGCTGGTGACGTAGGTGCTGTCTTTAGTAGCCTGCAGCAGCGCCACGTTAGCCTGCATGAGCTCGGTAGTGTCTTTGGAGTCAACCAGGATACCGTTGATGATGGCAGAGCTGGCGGTCCCAAATCCCAAAGCCACCGCAAGCATCATAATAATAAAGATTCTTGATAGTATTTTCATAATGTGATAGTAGTTATCAGTTATCAGTTGTCAGTTATCAGTATAAAAACTCGAAACTCGAAGCTGAAAAACAGATTTTCACGCTACAAAAGTAGTATTTTCTCTAATTACCACCAAAAATAATATACAATTGCACTTTTTTTATAGATGAAACAAGGTTCTCAATTTCTTTAATCATGGGGTCGCCTTACGGCGACTACACGTTTGATTCGTGAGCCCCCAGTGCCGATTTCCTCCGCTCGCTATCGCTCACTGCGTCAATCGGTACTGGGGGTTATCCAACGGTCAGCCTTCGGCTGATTTTTAATTACGGCTGGGCGCTCAATGGGAGGCCTTCGGCTGAAAACCATGCACCGCTGAAGAATATTCAACCCATATACACAAAGAAACGGCCACACCGTGATGATGCAGCCGCTTCGTCGTTATGAAAAGAATCTTACCTAATCAAAACTAGAGGATTACCAACCTGGGTTCTGACCAATCTGTGGGTTGAGAGTAGCCTGGTCGTTGGGGATTGGGAACAGGAGGTACTTGTCGTTGTAGATGCGCTCAGTACCATTGTTCTTGCAGTTGATGTAACCGTCGGCATCGATAGTCACGTCAGTGAGTTTCACACCCTCGGCGTCGAAACCTTGCACGTAGGCACCACGGCTCAGGTTAGGATACCTCTGAGTGTCGAGCTTGTCGAGCTGATTCCAGCGCTGCAGCGAGTAGTAACGGTCGTTCATGCAGTACATCATCTCAACACGACGCTCACGGCGAACCTCCCAGATGATGTTGCTAACGCCCATATTGTTGGCTGGGTCGGCGGCAACAGTTGTGGTGAGGTGTGGCATGCCCACGCGGTCACGCAGCAGGTTGATAGACTTGTTGAGGTCGGCATCGGTGATGGTGCCAAGCTCGGCGCAAGCCTCGGCATAGTTAAGCAGAATCTCGGCATACCAGAAAATTGGAGCGTCGGTGTAGTTGCCGTAGGTAGCCTGACGGGTACCGTTGTCGTTAGCATACTTCACGTTGTCGAACAACATCACGCCGTAGCCAGTAGAAGCAGTTGACTGGGCACCACCAAAGCGTGCGTAACCGCTGCCAGGGAACTGGAGGATAGAGTCAACAGCGGCGGTAAGGCGTGGGTCACGTTTGGCGAGCACATCGACGATGTTGATGTGCTTGGCCACACCATAACCAGAGTTGTCGTCGATGCTTACAACTTTACCCTTGTCGCTCTTGTCCAAAGAGGTTAAAGCCAGAGGCTTGCCGTCACGGAACAGATAGCTGTCGAAAGCATCCTTGGTCATACCGTTAACCTGAGTAGAGCCACAAGTGTAGTCGATAGTGCCGTGACCCATCACACCAAGCACATAGTGCTTGTAGAGAATCATCTCGTTGTTGCCCGAGAGGTCATCGTCATCAAAGTTGCCCTTGTAGCTGCTGTTGAGCGCGAACTTGCCCGAGTTCATAATCTCAAGGCATGCACTCTTGGCTTCGTTGAGATAAGTGGATGCGCGTCCACTGTTCTTGGTCACATACTTGCTGTAGGTGCCCTCGAAGAGGCAAATCTCGGCCTTCATAGCCAGAGCCACCCACTTGTTGAACGCAGTGCGCGAATTATCGTTGTAGCTAATGTTGGCAACAGCAAAGTTGAGATCCTCGAGCACCTTGTCCATCACGTCGTTGCGTGGCTGACGTGGACCGTAGAGGATGTCTTCATCGCCTGAGTCGAGCTCTTTGTCAACATAGTAGCAGTCGCCGTAGGAGCGCACCAACTTGTAGTGCTGCCAAGCACGATATAGACGTGCGATGCCAATCCAGTTGTTCTTGGCAGCATCGCTCATGTCGATACCTGGGATTGCTGAAATCAGAGTGTTGGCACGTCGAATCTCAACATAGGGAGTGTTCCATGATCCCGAAGTGCCAGGCACCGAAGTGAACGACCAATTGGTGATACCTGTAGATGCCTGGTCGTCGTTGAGAGTGTTGAAGTAGTAGTCGCCACTGCCTGATCCATAACCTGTGAAGGTTTCATAGAAATAGTTGGCAAACAACTGCACATTAGTCTCGCTAGTGAAGTAGTTTTGCTTCGTGAATTGATCGTAGGGTTCGGTATCGAGCAGATCGGAGCACGAAGTAAGCAGTAATCCTGCTGCGAAAATTAAAAATATCTTTTTCATATTTTTCTGTCTTTTAAAGTATTTAATATCTACTGTTCCTATTAAATTAATAATGTGAACACCGAATTAAAGATCAATTTGGATACCAAATGAGTAAGTGCGCATAATTGGGTCGATACGTCCCCAAACACCATTTCCATAGCTACCCTCGCCATTGTTCATCTCAGGATCGATACCTGTGCCCTTGTTGTGGTTCACGATATCAAATGCATTGTTGATAGATGCATAGATGCGGATGCGATCAATGCGAATCTTGCGAGTGAGGTTTTGAGGAATGGTGTAACCCACGGTGATGTTCTTCATGCGCAAGTAGGCCATGTTAACCAGGTAACGAGTCTGTGGATAGAAGTTGAACTTACCAGCAGGCAGGATTGTGCTTGCAGCATTACCCTGGCCAGCGCCACCGTCCCACAAGCGTGGGAACTCGGCATCCTGACGGATAGTGCCGGCATTAAACTCAGCCTCGGTGATATAGTCGGTCTGGTTAGCATAGAGAGCATCAGCACCACGCATCATTGGCATTACGAAGGCACTCTGAGTCCACATCTTGCGCTTGCCCACGCCCTGCAGATAGAGGTCGAGGTCAAAGCCCTTCCAGTCGCCGCCCAAGCGCAGTGAGTACTGGAAGCGTGGAGTGCTGTTACCAATCTTGATGAGGTCGCCATGGTCTTTGTCGGTACCGGCACCCCAGTCAATCACGCCGTCGCCGTTCTGGTCCACGAACTTGACGTCACCTGGGCCATAAACGAAGCCGTTGCTTTCGAGCTTAGTTTGCGAAGCCACGCCTTCCTTGTAAATCCACTTGCCAGTGTCAGGATCCTTGCCAGTGAAGTCGTTGAAGTCGAAGTAGCGGTCGGTCTCAAAGCCATAGATAGCGCCATACTCCTTGCCAGTGTAGTTAGTGTTGAGCAGGTTGTTGCTATCCCACTCAGTAACCTTAGTCTTATAGTCGCTCAGGTTGAAGGTAGCATACACGTTGGCATCGCCAAAGCGATGACGCCAGTCGATGGTAACCTCCCAACCACGAGTGCGGAGCGAGCCGGCGTTCTCCCATGCTGCACTTGCGCCAAGCACGTTGGGCATTGCCTTACCAGGAGCGAGCATGTCCTTAGTGTCGCGCTGATACCAGTCAAAGCTGAAGTTGATCTCTCCACGCAGGAAGCTCAGGTCGATACCGATGTTGGTGGTCTTAATCTTCTCCCAAGTGAGTGACTTCGAAACCAGCTTAGGAGCCGAGAAGTAATCGAGTTTTGAGCTGCCAGTTCCTAGCCAGTCCACAGAGTTGGCATTTCTTGCCATAGTCTCAAGGAACATGTTGGCACCAATCTCTTGGTTACCGATTACACCATAAGAAGCGCGAAGCTTGGCGTTGTTGACAGTGTTCTTGATAGGATCCCAGAAGGCTTCCTCGCTGATGCGGTAACCCACAGAGAACGAGGGGAAGAATGCCCACTGGTCTCCGCTTGGGAACTTGCTAGAGCCATCGTAGCGGCCGTTTACCTCAAAGAGGTAGATGCCCTTGTAGTCGTAGTTGATGCGACCAAAGAAGCCAGCCGAACCCTGGTGTGTGTGCGAGGGTGTAGAGGTGTAGTATTCGTTGGTGAGTGCCAGCTCAGGCATGTTAGGATCCTGAATGCCGTGTTTCTCGAAGTAGAGATACTCATAGTCGGCCTTGTCGAGGTTGGCACCAACCATGATGTTCAGGTTGTGGGCATCGTTGAAGAGCTGAGCGTAGTTGAAGTATCCGTTGAATACTTGGTTCTGATATACGCTGTGGTCTGTCTCAATCCAGGTAGATGTAGTACCGCAGTTAGATGGAGCCGTAGGAGCGAGACCCCAAGTGTTGTAGAGGTTGGGCACGAGACCAACGTCTTTGTACTTGGTGTTCTTGCGGATGAAGGTGTAGTCGCCGTTGAAGGTGAGACCATGTGAGAGGTCAATCTTCAAGAAGCCAGTCATGCGCAGGTTGTTCATGTGGCGCATTCTCTCACCACCCTGCTTGCGGTAGCCAATCATGGTGCGGGCGTCATAGGCCTGTCCGTCGTCGGGATTTACAAAGTAGCCATAAGGGCCAAAGAACGAGCCCCAGCGCCACAGGTACTGATAACCTGCGTTGGCATAGTTCTGTCGGTTAGACACGCCGTCATAGGTGCGGTCGGTGTAAGCGATGCGAGTGCCAATGGTCAGCCAGTCGGTAGCTTGAATCGAGAGGTTGGCGGCGGCATTGTAACGTCTAACCTTGTCGGGGTTGAAGTTTTGGAGACCCTGACGCTGGTCGTAGCCAAACGATACGTAGTAGTTGGTGCGTCCCGAGTTGCCAGTCACCGAGATGTTGTGCGACTGAGCGGGAGCGTGCTTGTTGAACATGATGCCAGCCACATCCCAGTTGGCATAGTATCCATACTTGTCATAGTCGTCACCGTATATCATCTCGCGATATCCAGCCTTGGTGTCGCCATGCTTTTCAATCCAGTTGTTGATACCTGCCTGGAACTCTTCACTGTCCATGTACATACCAAAGAGCTCGGCGGCATTACCCTTGCGGTAGTTGTCGTCGATAAGGGCCTGTACCTGAGTGGGCACGTTAGGATAGTCGGGCAATGTGGTTGCCTGGCTCCAAGAGAAGTTGTTCTTGTAAGAAATCTTGATGTTGTCCTTAACATGACCAGTCTTAGTGGTGATCAATACCACACCGAATGCGGCGCGAGTACCATAAATAGAGGTAGAAGCGGCATCCTTCAATACCGAGATGCTCTCGATGTCGTTGGTGTTGAGGTACGACAGGTTGTCGGTGGGAACACCGTCAACAACATACAATGGTGTGGAAGTGCCATCGTTGGAAAGTGTACCGATACCACGAATCACGAGTGAAGCTTCGCTGTCGATGCGACCGTCGTTGTTCAAGATTGTGAGACCAGGAACGGTACCTTGCAAAGCCTTGCTCACGTCGGTCTCGCTCTTCGACTCAAGGGTCTTGGTCACGTCAACGTTGCTGACAGCACCAGTGAGGTTGGCTTTCTTTTGAGTACCATAACCTACTACCACAACTTCGTCGAGAGATGCTTTGTCCTCTTCGAGGCGGATGTTGAGGTTAGTGCCTGGATTAACAGTCACTGACTTGTAGCCGATGTAGTCGATTTGGATTTTTCCCTTTCCTGAGGCGCGAAGGTTGAAACGTCCGTTGATGTCGGTGGCAGTCACGCGAGTTGTACCAACTTCGGTAATTGTCGCGCCAATCACGGGTTCACCATTCTCATCGGTCACAGTGCCCGACACATTGGCTTGCTGTGTCGTCATAGATTGTGGCGCTTGCTCGGCATAAGCGTAGCTTGCACTACCCAATGCCAGCAGCAATGCACCTAACAATGAAAAATACTTTTTCATACGCACATGTTTTTTGTTAATAAATAATTAGAAATATTGTTTGTAAACACTTTATTTTCTTTACGATAAAAGTTAACAAAAGTATAAAATTTACTCGTTTATTATGCGTTCTTTCCAAAAGAAAGTACAAATTTCTAACATATTTTATAATTATGCAAATTTTTTTCAAAAAAATGTCAATAAAAATTAATATTACACCAAAAATGGTTATTATCCTGCGATAGGGGGAAATAATGATGTGCTGATAAACTTTGAGCAAGCTGTAGGGGAAGGTGTTGCAAAAGTCTCATTATGGTACGACAGTTCATGAAAACCAAAAGCAATGTTGATGTTGAAGTTCCTTTTCGAGGCACAGTCGTAAGCTACTGTATATCACTAAGCTGCGAACCTTGCTGGTGTTCTTGCATGGTGTTAATAATGAAGTCGGACCTTCGACCCTTTTGACCTCTTCGAGGTAGGCAGCCAGTGTTTTGCAACATCCTGACCGCCGTCTCGCCGCAACACGGAGAGGCTGTTGCAAAACTCCCACTCACAATATAAACAACTGAATTACCTAGGGATATTCAGTTAAAGCCGCTTTCCTTGGTCGGTTAACTTCTCGAGAGTGGCGTTTTAGCGTTCAACGTCCAGAATTTGTTTCAAATTTGCGTTTCTCAAAGGCTTTCGTGTCTTTTTTTGTTGTGCAGGTGCGTAACAGCCCTCCTCTGGTGTGTCCGGAGGTCTCGTTTTTGACCGATGGCTAATTTTTTTGGCGCTGCCGCTTATGCCCGTCGTCGCCTCTTTTCCCGCTGCTTCAACTCTTGTGCGAGTTTTCTTGCGGCAAGAGTGGCGGCGTTTGCCATGTGTATGCCGAAGAAGATCATCAGGGTCTCGCTCCACTGGTTTCTCGCCGCCACACGCGCCAGTGTGAAGTGCTGTTTCTGGTTTCCGAAACTGACTTCCATCACAGTGGCACTCAGTTTGCCGATAATGCGTCGCGTTGAGCTCACCTGCGTGTCCTCGTCCTTTTGCTTGGGGCCCTTGCGCACAAAATTGGTGATGATTCTGTTCTCGGTGCAGTAGGCGCGGTTGGGGTTGTTGGCATAGATTGTGTCGGCTCCCACACGCTCAAACCTGGTGCCTGTCTGCCTGTCAGGCTCTGCTTGGATGCGGCCAAGCTCACTCAATTTGAAACTCTCACGATATTTTTCGAGAAAATCGTACTCTGTGAAGCCCAATGTTGGGCGTATGTCAGAAATTTTTCGTAACTTCACAGCAGTTTTTTTTAAAGATTTACCCCCGAAACGGCCCGAGATGGGTAGTTCGAGGGTTCTTTTGCAAAGTTACAAAATATTCATCTGACTGACAAACAATTTGTTATAATTTAACTGATATCCCTACCTAAACATTCTGATTTTACACATCATTGATTTTAAATGCATTAAATTGTCCTTGTTTCAGATTTTTCAGAAAAATGCGATTAAGCGAGACAAAACTTGAGCTTGCTCAAAACCTTGCGAGCATGAATATTTTATCTAATAATCAGTTGTTTTTTATTTGAAATTATATGATTATTATGTCCACTACCAAAGTGCCACTTTTTAAAGGTGCTAAATACATATCTCACCCTCCTGATTTGGACTAATGCCACATAACGCCAAAAGCGTGGCACGCCATCTACAGCGCGCCACGCTTTTGCTTTGCAAAAAAAGAAGTTTTTTGTCACTTTTTTTGTACAGTTGAGAATAATATGTACCTTTGTGCTGAATTTTAACTGCGAAAAAATCAGAGAATTTTGATTTTTTGTCACTTAACAATCAATTATAGCTATGAAACGCAAAATTATGCAAGCCCTCTTGAGCTGGAAGAACAAGCTTAATCGTCAGCCATTAATTCTCAATGGTGCTCGACAAGTGGGAAAGACCTATATCTTGAAGATGTTTGGCCAAGAGCAATTTGGAAATGTGGCTTATTTCAACCTTGAGCACAACTTAATGGCGCGTGAACTTTTTGATGGCACTTTGGAGGCTAAGGTAATTATCCAGAACTTTGAAGTGCTGTTGCATGAATCTATTGATGCCTGTTCCACGCTAATTATTCTCGACGAGATACAGTCTTGCCCCCGAGCCCTCACTGCTTTGAAAGAATTTAGTGAAAATGCGCCTCAATATCATGTGGTTGCTGCTGGCAGCTTGTTGGGGGTGGCAATCAATCGTGAGCATTATTCGTTTCCCGTTGGCAAAGTGGATGAACTCACTCTCTATCCAATGGACTTTGAGGAATTTCTCTGGGCAATGAACGAAGAGCGGTTGAGTGGTCTAATACGAGAGCATTATACGAGCGATGAACCTATGATAAAAACATTGCACGAGAGAGCCTTAGAGCTTTATAGACAGTATCTGATTGTAGGTGGCATGCCAGCTGCCGTCGCACAATTCACGTCCACTGGTAGTTATCTCGCTGTTGCCGACGTTCAACAGCGTGTACTTGATGACTATACCGCCGATATGGCAAAATATGCCGACGCATCAAGTGCAGTGAGGATTCGCGCTTGCTATCATTCAATACCTGCTCAACTTGCTAAAGAGAACCACAAATTCCAATATAAAGTAGTGCAGCGTGGAGGCTCTGCCACAATTTTTGGAGAAGCTATCGAGTGGTTGAAGTATGCCGGAGTGGTTTTAAAATGCAATAAGATAACAGAGGGGAATATTCCTGTTGCGGCGTATGTTGATTTGTCGGACTTCAAACTTTACATGAGCGATGTGGGACTGTTGACATTGAGAAGCGGAATGCCCAACTCAATGATTTTGTCACCGCTTCACGAGAACAACACATTTCTTGGTGCTATTGCCGAGAATTACGTGGCTCAGGCTTTAGTGGCCAAAGGATTTCATTTGTACTATTGGAAAAGCAACAACTCTGCCGAGGTGGATTTCATCGTTCAACAAGATTCGCAAGTGGTGCCTTTAGAGGTGAAGAGTGGCAAAAACACTCGCTCACGCAGTCTAAATGTATATTGTGCACGCTATAAATCGCAGCTAGCATATCGTTTCTCTCAAAAGAACTTCGGCTTTGAGAACGGTATCAAATCGGTTCCGTTATATGCAGTGTTCTGCATTGGCGATAGATGAAAATAAACCTTCGGAGTCTGATGTTTTTTAACTTTAAGTGGGGAAAAATCAGAGAATTTTGATTTTTTGTCACTTAACAATCAATTATTGGTGCTTCAGCTTCATTTACTAATCTCATTTGAGATTTTCATGTAAGAATAATCTCACAACACATAACGCGAAAAGCGTGGCACGCCCTCAACAGCGCTGCCACGCTTTTGCTTGGTGAATGGATTTGGGATAAATAGTCCTAAAAACAACCTGTCGTCGCCTAATGACCGATTGGGGGTAAAATCTCTGATGTCGTTTATGGTCGTTTGACAAAAGGAAAGCAATGCGGTGCGACACCATTGTCTTGTCAGTTCGTCAACTTGTTGGCATCCCACTCGGGGATGGTGTTGAGCAGGTCGCTGTGGAACTGGAAGGAGCCGTCGGCGGGACGCACCACGCAGCGGGCGCGCTCGAGCTGTGGCGTGCTGCCGGCGGTGCTCATCATGAGCAGCTGGAAGCCATAGTCGATGACGGCGGGGTCGCTGGCGCCGCCACGTGTCCACTCGTTGAGCTGGAGCATCGCCTCGTGGCTGCAGGGGTCTAGGAACTCGGTGACGCTGCGCTGCCACTCGGCGAGTTTCCACTCTATTGGTCTTACGCACTGCTCGGGAGGCGTGGCGACGACGATGCTGTCGCGCGTGGTGAGCGACACTTGCGCTGCCAGGTCCTCGATGGGCAGCAGGTGGGCTGGCGCGTTGTTCAACTGGTGGGCATACCACTGCTTGATGTGTGTGAGCAGCATAGCGTCGAGGTCTATGCCGTCATCCCACTCCACTGTGCAGTCGCGATGTGGCGTTTCGAGGAGCATCACCTGCTTCCACAGGTCGAGCATCTCGTTCTCGGTAAGGTTGTAGAATTGATTGCGGTTTTCCATGGTTTCGTTTAATTTAGATAATCTAGAAACTCTAGAATTTCTAGAAGAACTCAAAAACTTTCTTGTAGAGTTTTTTGTGGCAAAATTACCGAGTGCATTAATAACAAAACAACATTAAAAGGTCACGATATATTGCCAATCAAAGATTTTTACACATTTTGCGTTACGCATTTTGCGTAATTTGAAAAATTTGCTTATCTTTGTCGCAAAAATCACACACAATTATGGACAATCCCTTCATTATAAAGCCTTACAAGAGCAAAGACTTGTTTTGTGACCGCGAGCAGGAACTGGAACTAATGCTCCGAAATTGCCTTAATTCCACCGATATGACCCTAATATCTCAACGTCGCTTGGGAAAAACGGGGCTTATTTTGCGCTTGTTTGATGAGATTAAGGAAAACCACGCCGATATTTCTACTATTTATATTGATATTTTGTCATCAAGAAAAATTGACGATTTCATCAAACTGCTTGCTGAGGGTGCTCTGCGCTCGTTCAAGCCAAAGACATCAATAGGCGACAAATTTATGGCGTTTATAAAATCTTTGCGACCGCAATTGTCGTTTGACAATATAACTGGCGAGCCACAGTTGCAACTCACCTACAATACGGCGCAAGAAAAGGAATATACGTTGCGGGGATTACTGGAGTTTCTTGACCAGCAGGGCACGCACATCGTGATAGCGATTGATGAGTTTCAGCAAATCAGGGAGTACCCCGAGGAGAATATGGAGGCTCTGCTTCGCACTTACATCCAGCACACTCACAATCTCACATTCATTTTCAGCGGCAGCAAAAAACACTTGATGACTGACATTTTTATAAATGAGAAAAAGCCGTTTTATTCAAGCACTACTTTTGTTTTGCTTGATAAAATATCATCATCAAGTTACTCTGAATTTATTAAACGACTGTTCACTCAATCAGGGAAAGAAATAAGCGATGAAGCTGTAGATTTTATCCTTGAATGGACTCGTCGTCACACTTATTATACTCAGCAGCTGTGCCATACTGTCTATGCCAACGGAGATTCAGATATTAACGTTGCCCAGGTGAAAACAGCTTGTAACCAGTTGCTGGAGCAGGGCGAATACACCTACCTTCAATATCGGCAGATGCTTACTCCCAAGCAGTGGAATTTTATCATTGCGGTAGCAAAAGAGGGCATAGTACACAAAGCGACATCTGCCGAAATACTCTCAAAATATAAACTTGGCACTCCATCCTCTGTCACACGTCTCATAGCTTCACTGAGAGAGAAAGGGCTGTTAAATGACGATGTCAGCCTTGAAGGCACTAGCTACTCGTTAAACGATGTCTTTTTATCTCATTGGTTAGAACGTCTTTAGGTTGTGTTTTGCGCACTTGAAACGAGTGGTAAATTAATGAAAATTGTTTGTAATGATAACTAATTATTTGAAAATTAGCAGTATGGATAAGAAAATACATTTTGTGAAGATGCATGGTTTGGGCAACGACTACATCTATGTTGACACCGAGTTTAACACCATCCCCGACCCGAGTAAGGCATCGATAGCATGGAGCAAGCCACACACGGGCATCGGCAGCGACGGGCTTATACTGATAGGTCGCTCGCCCGAGGCGGACTTCACCATGCGCATCATCAACGCCGATGGCCTTGAGGGGCAGATGTGCGGCAATGCCAGCCGGTGCCTCGGCAAGTATGTCTATGAGCGCGGTCTCACCCGCAAGACAACCATTAGCATGCTCACACGCGCCGGCATCAAGATGCTGTATCTCGACGTTGACGATAATGACAAGGTGCGGAGCGTGGCTGTTGACTTGATGGAGCCTGTGCTGGAAGATTCGTCGCAATTCTTACAAGATGGCGAACCGCTGCCCGAGGGGGTATTCGTGTCGATAGGAAATCCTAATTATGTGATTTTTGTTGATGACGTTGAGGCGATTGACCTCGCGAAGGTGGGTCCTGAACTGGAGTTCCACTCGCGCTTCCCGCAGCGGTGCAACATCGAGTTTGCGCAGGTGATTAGTCCCAATGAGATCAGGATGAGAGTGTGGGAACGCGGCAGCGGCATCACTATGGCGTGCGGCACAGGAGCTTGTGCTACGCTCGTTGCGGCGGCACTAACTGGACGCACCAAGCGCAAGGCAACAATCAATATGGATGGCGGCTCACTTGAGATTGAGTGGCGAGAGAGCGACAATCACATCTACATGCGCGGTCCCGCCACCGAAGTCTTTGAAGGCGACATCGAGTTACCTTGTTAGTTTATAGTTTACAGTTCATAGTTGATAGCTCATATTTCACGTCGCCTCAGAGTTGTGGCGACGTTAATTGTGCATTCTGCATTAGTTAAGCGTTAGCTGGAAATCGTCTATCATCTTGTTGAATTCGGGGTTGCGCTGGCGCATGTCGGCGACAATCTCGCGGTCGGTCTTGGCCATCGCTGACACGCCCTTTGGCGAAATCTTGGTTTCAAGGGCTACCATATCGTTGCCCACTTCGTTGCGCAGGAATTGGAGCAGCTTGGTCATATTGCTGTTGATGGCTTCGACCTGTGCAGTGTTCTCTACTTCAATAAGATAGGTGGTGTCGTTGACCTTTTGAGGCAATGAGTTGCGCATGGCGCTGAGCAAGATTATCTCGCCTGGATTTTGCTCCATGTAATGTTTCCAAGCCTCAACAAGTTGCTCGGCAGTGAACTGGGTGGTGTGACTGGGCGCGGCGGCTTTAAGGGCATCGCTGGCGGCAGTGGCTTGAGGTTGCTTATTGATAAGTATGCGCGGAGCGGTGGCTACGGGCTTAGGGGTTGCAGCAGGTTGGGAGGGGGTTGAAAATTGCGGTTTTGGCTGTGTGGGAGCTGATGCCTGAGCTTGTGCCGCTGGTTGAGCGGGGGCTTGCTGTGCCACAGGCTGTGGTGTGGCGGGAGCTGGAGCAGCTTGTGTTTGTGCAGCGGTGGGCGCAGCAGTTATCTTCTGCACTCGTGGTTGCGGTGGCTGCTGCACTGGCGTGCCGCCAATGAGCTGGCACAGCTTGATGAGCGTGAGCTCTACCACAAACTGCTTGTTGCTGGTCTCGCGGTATTGCAAGTCGCAGCTGTTGCACAGGTCCATCGCCATATAGAAGAAGCGGTTGTTGAACTTTGATGCCTGTTTCACATGGCGCTGGGCGATGTCGTTGTTCATCTCCAGCAGACCCACCGTCTGTGGCGTGCTGGCTACCATCAGGTCACGCAAGTGTTGGGCAAGGCCGTTGATAAAGAACAGCGAGTCAAAGCCTTTGTCCCTGATTTCCTTATAGATGAGCAGCGATTGCGGCACGTCGCCAGTGAGGAATGCCTCGTCAAGGCGGAAGTAGTAGTCGTAGTCGAGAACATTGAGGTTTTCGATGGCGGCCTGATAGGTGATGTTGCCCTCGCTTGAGGCAAGCACCTGGTCAAAAATCGACAGGGCGTCGCGCATCGCGCCATCGGCCTTCTGCGCTATCACGTTCAACGCCGACGACTCGGCGGTCACTCCCTTGTCCTGGCAGATATATTGCAGCTGCTCCACGATGTCGGGCACCGTGATGCGAGCGAAGTCGTAGATCTGGCATCGCGACAGGATGGTGGGGATAATCTTCTGCTTCTCGGTGGTGGCGAGAATGAAAATGGCGTAGTGAGGCGGTTCCTCTAGGGTCTTCAGGAACGCGTTGAACGCAGCCTGCGACAGCATGTGAACCTCGTCGATGATAAACACGCGGTAGCGGCCTATCTGGGGTGGCACAAGCACCTGTTCAGTGAGGTTGCGGATGTCTTCCACCGAGTTGTTGCTCGCCGCGTCAAGCTCCAGGATGTTGTAGGAGCGCTGCTCGTTGAACGCTTGGCACGACTCGCACTCGTTGCATGGCTCGCCGTCGGCTCCCAGATGCTCGCAGTTGATAGCCTTCGCAAAGATGCGCGCGCAGGTGGTCTTGCCCACGCCGCGAGGTCCGCAAAACAGGTAGGCGTGCGCCAGCTGCTCATTCTTGATGGCGGTTTTAAGGGTGTGAGTAAGAGCCTTCTGCCCCACTACAGTAGAAAAACTCGCTGGACGATATTTCCGCGCCGATACTATATAATTCTCGCTCATGATGTGCAGTTTTTTTATTCGCTCACAAAGATACAACTTTTGCCGCAATTTAAAGCCGTCTTGCTACTTTTTTTCAAAAAATGAGTTCATGCGAATGTTCATTCTTTTTGGATTGGCAGGCTTTGGATATTGCAAGAACCTCTAAATTGGTAAGAGACAAGGTTATTGGGTTTGAACTTTATACCTTTGAGTTCGTTCGTCGTTAATTAATCCGTTCCAGTTCAAACCGTGAGCGAAGTCGTAGATGTTTCCGTCACTGTCAACGTGCGGAATCATGTCGCGTGGAGCGTCCTCGGCTTGTGACTCAACCGTTAGCATGTCGGCAGGTATCTGGAATGGGAGCAGTCCTTGTGGCTCAAACCGTCCGGCGATGATGTCGAGTTTCGCCTTATTCTGAATACCGAAGCAGAAAAGAATCGCATCGGCCATCGGCTCAAATTCCGCCACAACGGCAGGTCGGGTGATGTTGAGCGTAACAATCACAGGTTTTGTTCCCATTTTCTTTTTGGTTTCCAATACGAGTTCCAAATCGCTTTCATTGTGGGTATGTACAGTTTTCCCCCGGTAACTGCGGTCGTTTGTTTTCTCTTTGGGGTCACCACCGGCAAGGCTTGGCTGGCGTGCATTGTTTGCGGTGTAGGGGCGATATTGCAGACTGATGGGCATATAACCATTACCTCCCGATTCCAAATCATTGCGTGAATAGCCGAATCCGCCCAATGGCTCGTCAATGTCAACCAGGGCAAAGTCGGCTTCATCGGGATTGTCGGTTACACGGAAATATTGTTCTACTAACTCACGGCGTAGGGGATAGTCATAGTGGGCTTTATATTTTTCGCCCCAAAAGCCTGTCATTTCAGGATAATGGCGTTTGGGCAGATACACAGTGACTTGCTCTTTCATGGGGAGGCAGTGATTGTGGTTCTTTCCCATTACAACAGAGCGTAATTGCGCGGTGTAACCCTCTTGCATAAATTCGGGATTGCCCACCACACGCGTTGCCTCATCAGGGTCAACGTAGGGGTTCTCAAACAGACCGAGACGAAAGATATTCAACAGCAGCCGTCGCGCACTGTTCTCAAACCGTTCTCGTGCACTTTGCTCACCGTGGTTCGCCGCCCAAATGCGGTAAGCGGCAAGCACGGGTTCTTTGTCTTGATTGCCGCCGAACTGGTCAACACCAGCAAGCAAGGCGCGATAATGTCGTTCCGCAATACTCAGATTCTCTACGCCCCAAGGTTTTCCCCAATGCTTATCTACTGCGGCATAGTCGCCAGTCACAACCCAGTCGGTACACACTACGCCATCGTAACCTTGTTGCTTGCGCAGCAACTCGGTGATGATGTATCGGCTGTAGTTCATAGCCACGTTGTCGCCACTGGGGTCGATGTTCCACGGAATAGTGTAAAAAGGCATTACTGCACTGGCTCTGCCAGTGGGGCCGTCAAGACTGAAAGCACCTTCGGTAAATGGAAGTAATCGCATGGCAAACTTCCCTGCCGGGTAAATCGCATATTTCCCGAAGCAATAATGCGAGTCACGTCCACCCTCCTCCGAGCCACCACCTGGCCAGTGCTTTACCATAGTGTTCACGCTGTGGTAGCCCCATCCGTCGGCTATGTGCGCCTCGCCCGAGCTTGTTTGGAAACCGTCGCAATAGGCTTTTGCGTAATCGGTCACTAACAGCGGGTCTTCGCTGAAGCAGCCGAGGTTTCGCCTCCAGCGTGGCTCGGTGGCAAGATCAACTTGCGGTGACAAGGCTGTGGTGATGCCCAAGGCGCGGTATTCTCGTGACGCTATTTCTCCAAAACGCCTGATTAGTGTTGGATCCATAATAGCGCCAAGACCTATCGGGCGTGGCCATAGCGAGATTTGTCCTCCTCCACCGGCAAGGAACTCGTCGGCAGTAGCGGTCTCATTGCGAGGGTCGCTACTGTTATTGCAAGGCACGCCATGCCCAAGCCCCTCAACGAGTGCCTGCGCTTGGTTGTTCCAACGTGCTGCTGTAGCCGGGCTTTCGACCTTTGTCACGAGTACGGCACGCACGTTGTCGTTGATTAGGAATGCTTTTTGTACATCGGTCAGTTCCCACGGTTTTGCTCCGCTCTGTTCAAAGGTTTTTCCACCATAAACATCACCAGTAGTCTGTGGAATGGGCTGGTGTCCACTGTAGAGCATTAACCCTGCAATCTCTTCCACTGTGAGACGTTTGGCAAGGTCGGCGGCTCGCTGCGAGGCAGGCAACCTCCAGTCCTCGTATGGCTCAAGCCTTCCGTTGCCACTTAGGTCCTTAAAGGCGAGACCGTCAACAGTGATAATTTTCAAGCCACTTGCGGGGCTGTAACCTAGCGTGGGACCGTTCTGCTGATGAACAAGGCAGTAGCCCTCTTTATGTTCCACATTGAGTGGTTCACTTGGCAATTCGGGATTGTTGGATATGGAGTTGGCTATAGTCACGATTGATAAGATGACGGAAAGAAACATAAATTGTTATCTGGAAACTGATTAATGCTTTTTGTATCATTATGGCGCACTGCCATAATAATGCTGAAATAATAGGTTTACAAAGGTAAGCATTTTTCCTCAACCTAAGGTCTTTTGATATGCAAAAACTCAAAGATGTACTGGTGTGACATTGGTGAGGCGAACCCCATTGACTCCATAGGGTCGCTCAGGTGCTGGGCAAGCCCGTTGATAAAGAACATCGAGTCAAAGCCTTTGTCCCTGACGTCCTTGTATGTAATTCTCGCTTATAATGTGCCGGTTTTTATAATTGCTCACAAAGAAACAACTCTTGCCGCAATTTTCACCACCTCACCAATTTTTTTGAAGGAATGGGAAAAGGTGTGGTTCTCTTTGTCGTAAAAAGCTACGATAATCAGCCAAAAGTGTACTTCTTTTACTACTTTTTGTTGGAAACTTTACCTCACAAATCAGCCAAAAGTGTACTTTTTGACTACTTTTGGCTGGAAACTATGCCTTACAAATCAGCCAAAAGTACACTTTTTTACCCACTTTTGGCTGAAAAACTCGGTTTTTTTCTTGTTTGATTAAAATATTAATATTATTTTTGTTGCCTAAAAATAAATAACTTTACTACTATGGAGAAGCTGATAGGAAGAAATAGAGAAATAGCAGAACTTGAGAGATGTTTCTACTCTGAGCGATCGGAGTTCATTGTTGTGTCTGGTCGAAGAAGAATTGGTAAAACTTTTCTCGTGAATAACGTCTTGAAAAATAGGATAACGTTGTCTTATGTGGGGTCGCACAAATCGCCCAAGGAACGCCAGCTAAAAAAGTTTGCTCAATCAATGCATCAAGCTGGTATTTGCAATGTGTTGCCTCAACTACAGTCTTGGTATGACGCTTTTGATGCACTTGAAGCCACATTGCCAACAATAAAAGCAAAAAAGAAAGTTATATTTTTTGATGAAATGCCTTGGATTGACACGCAGGGCAGCGAATTTGTTGCGGCTTTGGAAGATTTTTGGAACGGATGGGCATCGCTTCGTGATGATATAATGCTTGTTGCATGTGGCTCGGCAACATCTTGGCTTGTTGACCATCTTTTGGAAAATCAAGGTGGATTGCACAATAGGGTTACATCGCGCATTTCGCTACAACCGTTCAACCTCAACGAGTGCAAACAATACATTGATAATAAAAAAGGAACGTGGGACAACTATCAAATAGCACAGATGTATATGTACATCGGTGGTGTGCCTTTCTACTGGAGTCTGATAGATTTTTCAAAAGGTATTACCGAGAATGTCGATAATCTCTTTTTCATGCCTGGAGCGAAACTACAGGGAGAATTTGACGAACTATATCAAGTGCTTTTTAAGAATTCTGACGATTATGTTGCAATAATGAGATTGCTGTCTGATCACCGCGAAGGACTTTCACGGCAGCAGATTGCAAATGAACTTGGTGCAACAGGGGGAACACTAAGCAAGCGATTGGTGAACCTAGAACGGTGCAACTTCATCATGACCCAAACCCCAACAGGGAAAAAACGCAATGGCACAATCTATCGTGCTTGCGACTTCTATACTCTTTTCTATTTTCGTTTTATTGAACATGAGCATCAGTTTGTGAAACATTACTGGAACTCAAAAATGACATCACAAAGTGTAGCGATTTGGCAAGGACTGACGTTTGAACTAATTGGAATGACACACATAGACCAAATAAGAATGGCGTTAGGAATATATGGAATAAACATTAATTGCTCGGCATGGCGTTCGAGCGATGTGACCGAGACAGGAAAAAAAGCACAAATAGATTTGGTGGTAGAGCGTGCCGACCATGTTACACATTTGTATGAATTCAAATTCTCTTCAGGAGAGTATGTAATAACTTCAGATTATGCTCAAAAACTTAGAGAAAGGTTGGGCATATATCGTAGTCAAACTAAGACCCGCGACACACTGCTCACTACATTTGTAACACCATTTGGAGTCAACAAGGGTAAAAACTATTCTATAGTTCAAAGCGAAATTACACTTGATCAACTTTTTTGGAAGACTCCATAAAGAAAGAACTCAAATCACTCTTTTTCCTGTTTTCCGCACATTCTGATTTTAAGAAAAAAGAGACTTGATTTTCAACAATATAACTCTAAGATTTTGAGGATTTGGGTGTCTCACGGTAAAAATCACATGCGTCTTTAACATCTTGAGGAAAAACATACGGCGAATGTGCTTGATTTGAGAATTATTGATTATTAGCGTTTTATAAAATGTCTCAACACTAACACAGTTTTTTGCGGATGACACCTTCTGACTTCGGCACTTTTTTCTGCCATCTAATAGCGGGCATTGAGAATCAGCCATTTAGCTCAAAAACAAGGGTGACGCATAGCCGAAGTCAGGAAATTCGTAGAACTAACGTTGAATAACAGTATTTAAGCATCTAATGAGATTGTACATTCTCTAACCTCTAAACTTGAATAACAGTATTATTAACTATAGGGTATTTGTCGTGTATTTGAGGCTGAAGTAATTATAAATCATTTCAGCACGAGCATTGACTAATGAAATCTCGGCTGCCAGCAGAAGATTGGAAGCATCTATCATGTCGGTGAGTAGTGCTAACCCATTTTGATATCTGTTATTTACTACATTGTAGTTTTGTTTTGCCAGTTCGAGTTGTTTCTCTTGGGTGGTAACTTCAGTCATCGATGTAATGATTTTTGAATAGCATGAGTTCACATCGATGTCTAAGTGTTCACGAACAAGGGACTCTTGCTGTCGTGACATATCAGCTTCGATGCGTGCATGTGTAACATGATTCTTGTTTTTCCACAAACTTGACAAGTTATATTTCATACCAATGCCCACAAACCATGTGTTTACGTTGGCGTTAACAGGAATGAGGTCGTTGGTGAACGGGCCGAAGAAATTATCCTCAACCACAACAGCGATTTTAGGTAATGACTCCGCCTTGGTTGCTATAATCTTTTGCTCTGCAATCTCAGTGGCAACCGATGCTTGTTTGAGTGCAATGTGGTTGTTTTGGGCGATGTCCAGCCAATGACTTTGTGGCGCCACAGCTCTTATTGCTTGATATTCATTTTCTAGAGCAAGAGAGTCGGGTTCAAAGACAACATCCGAAGGCTGATGCAGCATGGTGGTCAGTTGGTGATTGATGATGCTCTTTGCCTCCGAGAGTTTGACCTTCGATAATTCCATGTCCTGCAATTGCACCTGATAACGCGTCACGTCGTTGCGCAAAGCGGTTCCTTGCTCATAACGCGACTGCATATTGTCGATTAACTTATTTGTGAGCGCAATGTTTTTGTCAATGACGGTAATCTGGTTATTGAGTTTATACAAGTCCAAGTACAGGCCAGCGATAAGAAACCTCACTTCCTGCCTGTTTTTCTCCACATCAAGCTTCGCCATTTGCTCATTCAGTTCGGCCATTTTAATGCCTGCCGTGATAGCTCCACCGGCATAAACAACTTGTGATGCCTTTATTGAAAACATATTGCCCCAATGAGGAGTGCTCTGTTGTCCAAGCTCTACCTTTTGTGGACCTAAGCCAGGAATCACCACATCGGTAAATCCCATAGTAGAAAAGCCGCGACTCATAAGAGTGGCATCACCAATATAGCTCTCGCTCAGGCTCACTTCCACACTTGGAAGGCGAGCGCTACGAGCCTCGTCCACAGCAGTGCTGGCTGCCATTAATCCCATTTGGCTGACGAGGATTTTAGTGGTCTGCCGGTCGGCAAGGTCATATAGTTGCTGCAATGTGATAGTTTGCTGACCAAATCCAGTAACAGCCAGTAGATATAATGAGAAAAAGAAAACAAATCGATACATATTTTTTCTTATTATTGATTATTAATAGGTTGTGTAATTTTTGGTTCGCGCTCCATGAGTCTGCGACGATTCACCACGCGATAAATGTTCTTGAGTCGAGGAATGGGGTTGCGCAAGGCGTCAAAATGGCCCAGCATAACTATCAGCACCAAAGAGAGTCCAACAACAGCTCCCCAACCGTATAATTCACGCAACGTGTCAAGCAGAGGCTGACTGCTGCCATGAGCAAGCACGACTGCCATTTGCCCTGTCAATAGCCTCTCCCAGACGGCAATGCCGATGACATCTCCAATGCCCATGCGCATAAACCCAAGCAGGCACAGCACTTGAAAATAGTACTTGAAGTTGCAATAGGCTTGGGCATAAACTGTGAGCGCTATGAACAGACCCACATGTCCAAAACCTATCACAAACGATGGTAGCCACAGCTGAGTAATGCTGAGGTCCTGCCACATCAGTTGTGACATCAAGAGCGGGTAAATCGCCATTGCTGTCATTGAGCACAGGGTCAGTGTTTTCAGGCTCCATTTCAGTCGCACTCGCGCCTGCCAGCAGAACAATGCCGCCACACCGGCACCAAAGAACTCCGGCCATTTGAGCTGCGATGCTGTAATTTGATCATACCTCAACACCTCGCTTGTAAACACATTTTGAAGAACATTCTGTGTTCCAAGCAAGATGTCAAGTCCCAGAAACAAAACAACAAGGTTGAACAGGTTAGGCTGCCTAAACGCTCCAAATTCAATGAAAGCGTGCCTGATGTGTATGTTGCGCAATAAGCATATCGCCAAGGATAGCATTGATATGCCTATGGCGATGCGTATGCGCCGATCATTTAGCCAGTCAAACTCCTCACCATAGCAAACGGCAAAAATAGCCGAAAGAATAAAGATGCTCCATAGAATCATCCCCAGCGGATCTACACCTTTGAGCGACATCTTGGGCTGCGACCGGAATGGACGCATGAAGACTCGCACCAGAACAATGACCATTGCGCACAATCCAACAGCCAGCAAGTGGATATGCTGCCAGTTGTAATAGTAGATAATGCGAATCGCAACCCAATCAAACACCCCCACACAGCCTATTACCACAAAGAACACAAACGACAGGAATGTCGCGTAGTTATAAGTGGGTGTAACCTTTGGCAGGAGATTTGAGAAACACTCAAATGTGCCATAAAGCCTGAAGAAACCACCTAAGTAGCACAATGCCAGCATTCCGGCATAGTTGTGGACAAATGGAAAGGTGAGATTGATGACAAGCTGGCAACTGGCTGCAATGGTAAGTGAGGTCATATTGGTGAAATAGAACTTTAACCGGAATGCCAGCGGGAAGTAAAAACAAAGTCCTGTGAGCACCGTCTGCCCAAACATGTGTGTGTCGCTCATGGTGAGATTGCGCTCTCCCACAAGTTGTGCCATAGTTGTGAAGTAGAAACCATTTGAAAACTGAAATGCCACAAGGAAGCAAAAATACAATCCCAACCTCAGTTGGTCGGGCACCCAATCCTTGAAGTTCATCAGCCGCACTGGTCCTTGATTATCCCAGTCTGCCATGTGTCATTTCTTCTTTTTTATAGTACACTCCACATTCATTCCTGCCGATAGCTTTTTCAGCGTCTCGGGGTTATTGTTGGCTGTGAAATCAATCCTTACCGGTATTCGCTGCTCCACTTTCACGAAGTTGCCCGTGGAGTTGTCGGGAGCCATAGGCGAGTATTGTGCTCCTGTAGCGGTTGAGATGCGACTGATTTTGCCCTCAAATGTCACATCGGGGAAAGCGTCAATCTTCATCTCCACAAGGTCGCCTACAGCAAAACCCTTGCGCTGGGTCTCACGAAAGTTTGCTGTAACCCACCGATTTTCATTTTTTACTATCGAAAACAGCAACATGCCAGCCTGAGCAAGTTCGCCTTCTTGCACCAGTTTGCGTGATGTATAACCACTGCAAGGAGCCACTACTGTGCAATAGCTTAGATTTAGCTTTGCGAGCTTCACTGCTGCCTGGGCGGCTTCGATATTTGCTTGTTGCTGCTCAACATGCACTTTAGTTTCATCGCGCGCGATATTGGTTCCAGTCTTCTCACGACGCATTGTCTCAACTTTGGCTTTCAATGCCTCATATTGAGTTTGCGCTACTTCAAATTGCTGCTTTGTTACCGATTCCTGCTCATAAAGTGTTTTGTAGCGTTGGTAATCTGCTTCAGCGTTGCTCAGCAGCACTTCCACCTCAGCAATGCCGGCATCCGACACTGTTATCTGGTTTTGGGCGTTTTCTACACCTTTGCTTGTTGCCGACTTTTGGGCACGGGCAGTGGCGAGAGCCGACTCTGCCTGTGCTAAATGCAAGCGAAATTCACTGTCCTCAATAGAGAGTAACGTGTCTCCCTTGTTTACATATTGGAATTCCCCCACATACACTTTATTAATAAAACCTTGTACACGTGAATTCACGTTCACTTTGTCTTGTTCAACCTGCGCATTGTTGGTGTATTCTCCTTCAAAGTGCCAAAATGTACTTGCTATCCATGCCACTCCACCCACTATGAGTAATATAATTATTGAGTTTGCTATTATTTTTTTAATCTTTTGGGTCATTTTTATTGACTATTTTAAACCTGTTGATGTTTATATATGCATTTAAAGGCAGAATCCAAAAGAGGACACGCCCGTTGTGTGTAAATGATAGTGGTGGAATGGGCTAAATGATTTGATTAAAAGGATGTTCGTCTCCCCATAAGAATGTTTTTGGAGCCGTTTCAAATGATATTTTATGATTATTTCTCATATCCTTTTAATCGTTATTTTTCATTGCAAAAGTACAAAAAAATCAATTATTGGAAAAATTTGTTTGTCTTATTTTTGTTTGTTATGAACCCCTGCATGAACAATTAATCTTTTTGGGGTGGCAGGCTTTGGAAATGGCGTGTCGCCCACACCTGCAACAAGAACACAACGCTTAATATGCAGCCCACTTTGTAAGGTCCAGTGATATCGTCACCAAACAAGCCTTTCGACATTGGCATCACAATCAGTGGCGACACAAATTGTCCTAAGTATAGCGCAGCCGAGAGCAACGGCATGACGGTAGAGACCGAGTCACGACCACCCTTGATGCTGGCAATGGTGTTGAGATAGGGAACACCCACGCCAGTGGCGATGCCCACCAGCATTGAGCCAATCAAGATCATCGGCAATGAGCCATGTGTATAAGAGGCATAGCCAACGATGAAAGACAATGGTGCGATATATTTTATGACCATGCGAAACTTACGCATAAGACCACCAAAGGCGAGCCCGACAAAGAACGCCACAACATCGAGTCCCACCATAATCATCGTGATGGCATTAGACGAAAGTGACGTCTGCTTGCTGGCGATTATAGCAAAATTGGTAGGAAAGATGAAGAAAAGTATCATCAGCAGCAACATACCAATTACCGAAGGGTGGAACTTAAGAAGTTGACGTGGGCGGAAAGGCGTGCCATGCTCGTTAGAGTTACCTAACTGTGCATCAGGCAGCCATAGCCAGACCATCACAACGGCAATCAAGCCGATAAGATATACCAGGAAAGCATAATTCCACTGCACAGTAGCCAATATCCCGGCAAGGAGCGTGGCGACAACGCCGCCCATCTGGTTCATAGCCGCCGAGAGCCCCATAAGGCGCGCTTGTTCTTCAGGAGGGAAATAGTAGGCAAGCAGACCGGTTGACAACGGCATGATTAATCCCACACTGATTCCCAAAACAGCACGCATCAACAGCAGGATGTAGATGTTATCAACAAAAAAACACCCTGCACCCGCAGCCACATAGAGCAGCAGTCCGGTTGTTGCGATGGTGCGTGTACTAACACGTCGGCTAAATTGCAAAAACAAGATGTTGGTAATGATGATAAATAGGGCAGGCATGCTGACTATGAGCTGTACCAGCATTTCGGATGCCGACGAGAAATGATTCTTGATGATGCCCAGTGCAGGTGCTATAGCCGCTCCTGCCATCACGGTGAGCAGCGACATGGAAAGGATGGTAGCTGTCACCCGTTTAGATACTTTATTCTGTTTCATTTAAAAATCGGGAGTTTCAGCTCTACCAAGCTTTTGGTTCATTAAAAATCGGATGCAAAAGTACAAAAAAAATACCAATAGCAATAGGTTGTACAACCAGTTAAAAAAACAAAAAAACTCGATTATACAAAGCTCTCATAGAAACTTTTTTTGACTATTTTTGCAGTAAATCACTTAATTATTATATAATTAAACACAACAAGATTATGTCAAAAACAGTTGAAATTCAGATTGAAAAAAGCAGCAATTTGGTCGATGGATTGCGCAAGCACTTAAATGCAAATGGCAAAGGTGTGACAAGCGCCGAGATTGCCGGCATGGAACAGAATGTGAAAGAACTGGCAGCCGCTAACGAGGAGGTAGAACGCCTGCGTGCCGAACTCGTTCCTAAAGTGAAACGCATGAATGAAATCATGGCAAATGTGAAAGCCGCCTATGCCGAGAAGAAAAAGATGCTTAAAGCATGTTATTCGCAAGAGCAATGGGCTAATTACGGCATACCAGACAAGCGATAAAGACTATTGCTGTCTCTATTCTCGTTTGTCACTTCAACGTGCTTGCGGCGAACGTCGCGGCGCCATCCAAGTACAATCTCAACCTCCAACCTCGTCATCGGTGACCTTCACGATGGCGAGGTTTTGAGACAAATGGGGTCTGACCCCATTTGTCTCAAAATTAAGTTCAATTAAGTAAGTAAGTGGAATAAGAGGAAAGCGCTTTTTTGCCTTTTTTACAAAAAAGTTGCCTCTTGTTGTAACATTTTCTATTACCTTTACGTCTTGATTTTTGAAAGGACTATTATTCACACAACAAATATCTTTTATAATCATGAAGAAATTATTGGTTTTAGCATTGGTGGCGATGATTGGCGCCACAGCATTCAGCAAGACAATCGATGAGGTGTTTAGCGCTTTCCCAAAGGCCGACAATGTGCAGGACATGACTCTTGACGAGAGTATGCTCGGCATGGCGATGAGCATGGGAGCTGACCAGTCGGGGGCTCTTAAAGACATCAAGTCAATGAGGATTATTGCCATTGAGGACCCCACAAGCGAGCAAGTGGCAATCGCCAAGGGGATTTGTGAGGAAGGTGTCGATGGCTTTGACGTGATGGTCGATGCCAGCGAGAAAGGCGAGACAGCGTTAATCCTCACACAAGGCGATGACAAGGTGATAAACAAAATGCTCATTATCGCAGTGGAGGAGGATAACGTGGCTATTGTCTTAATGGAAGGCAACATCAATCCCGATTACGCTGATAAATATGTGAATTTCGGCAAATAGTTGCACCGAGTTGATGAACGCCGACGAGTTTAAACAGCGGTTCCTGCCTCTGAACGCCAAGCTCTACAAGGTGGCTTACCTTATGCTCGGCAACGAGGACGACGCCAAGGATGCCGTGCAGGACGCCTACATGAAGATGTGGAGCCACCGCGACTCGTTAGCCCACATCGACAACCCGCAAGCCTACTGCGTGACGCTCGTCCGCAACCTGTGCCTAGACCGCCACCGGGCGGCAAGCATCGACATAGTCGATAAACCTCCCGAGGAACTGCCCATTGCCAGTGGCTACGACACATCGCAGCACATCGAGCGGCAGCAGACGGCGCAACTGCTCAATCAATGCCTGGCGCGGCTGCCGGCACAGCAGCAGCAAGTGGTGCGATTGCGCGACCTGAGCGGCTGCTCAATGCAGGAGATAGAGAAGGCCACAGGTCTCACAGCGGTCAATGCTAGAGTGCTCCTGAGCCGAGCGAGAAAAACATTAAGAGCTCAATTCCAAAACATCCTATCATCATGAACAAGAAAGATTTAGGCCAATTGCTAAGCAAGTTCTACAACGGCGGGACCACTCTCGACGAGGAAGAACTGCTGCGCAAAGCTCTTGCCGGTGATGATGCCGATGCCGTGCTTATGCAGGCACTGGACCAAATGGGGTACGAGGTGGAAGTGCCAGCCGACTTGGAGGCATCGCTCAGCGACAAGATTGACGAATGGGAGACGACGGAGCAGAGCGAGCAGAAGGGACATCGCAAGGCAAAGGTCGCTCCGTTGTTCTGGAAACGCACCGCCTGGGCGGCAGCGGCAAGTGTGGCTGTGATAGCGGCAGTAGGGTGGTGGCTCACACACAACAACTCACAGAAGTTGCCAGGGGGGAATCCTCCCGTGATTATAGCTGAAGTTACTGAGGACCCCGCTCAAGCCCCCTCATCTCAAATCGTGGAACCTGAAAACGATAATGTTTTGCCAGCGCAGCCCTCGCAGCCGCAACCAAAGCCAAAATCGTTGCCCAACGCCAAGACCGCAAGTACCTATAAAAATAATGTGGAGCATCTGGTGCAGGCAAGCGAAATGAAGAACGACGAGCAGCTCAGTGCCAGCGACGAGGAGATAGCTCTCGCGGCTCTCGAGAAGTTCTCGACAGTCCTCAACAAGGGCATGGGCCAGCTCGACAACGCAAACGAGAAAATCAACGATATCAACAATACAATTCAGCAACATTTAATATAATCATGAAAAGGACAATTTTTATACTCATTCTCATGCTCGCAGTGGGCATGACGGCAAGCGCGCAAGAGTCGCTCGTAAAGCAATTCAAGGGTAAGGAAGGTTTTACCTGTGTCACAATAGGCAAGGCGGCGATGAAGATGATGCCGGCTCAGAGCAAAAACAATCTCAAAATAGGCTCCATCGCCGACAAGGTTGACCGCCTTGAAATCGTCTCGGCAAGCACGCCGCAGGCTACCGAGAAACTCTCGAAAGAATGTAAAAAATGGATTGAGAAAGCCAATTTCGAGAGTGTGGTCGATGTGGATGAGCAGCGCAATCAAGCCTCCATCTTTTTTAAGAACGACGGCGGCAAAAATGTGTTCCTGCTACTGGCGCACGAAAAAGAGACTACCTCGGTAATCATCATCTACGGCACCATGACACTCGACGACATGAGTGGTGTGATGGGAGGTCAATGACAATCGCCTTCACCACTTGAAAAGCAACATCCCTCACGAGCTATAAGCCCGTGAGGGATGTGTTGTTGCGTTGATATAGGATTCTAAACCATAGCAAGTCGAAGCCGCAGTTGCCCTTAATAACAAATCATATTATTAGCGAAGCCAAACTATGAACTCTGAACTAAACCTAGTAGCTTTCGGCTTCGTTGGGGAAGAGTCCGTTTTTCACGTCTTCCACGTAGTGGTTCACCGAGTCGATGATTTGTTCGCCCAGGTTGTTGTAGTGGCGCAGGAACTTGGGTTTGAAGCCCATGTTCATTCCAAGCATATCTTGGATTACCAAAACTTGACCGTCGCAGTCCACGCCGGCACCTATGCCAATGGTGGGAATGCCCACGCTCTCGGTAACACGCTTGGCGAGGGCCGCCGGAATCTTTTCAAGCACAAGGGCGTAGCACCCTATCTCCTCCAGCATCTTGGCATCGTCGATAAGCTTCTGTGCCTCGGCATCTTCCTGAGCTCGCAAGGCATAAGTGCCAAACTGATAGATTGACTGAGGTGTCAATCCTAGATGTCCGCAGATGGGAATGCCAGTGCGGATTATCATCTCCAGAGCCTCGCGAATCTCGCTACCACCCTCACACTTCACCGAGTCGATGCCGGTGCTCTGGATCAGGCGCACGGCATTCTCCTGAGCCTTGTAAGGGTCGCCCTGATAGGTGCCAAATGGCATGTCGATGCAAGTGATGGCGCGCTTGCAGGCACGGGCCACAGTGCGGCCATACACTATCATGTCGTCGAGGGTGATGGGCACCGTGGTGGCGTTGCCCTGCATTACGTTGCTGGCGCTGTCGCCCACGTGAATCATGTCGATGCCACCCTGCTCCACCAGCGACGCGATGGTGTAGTCGTAGGATGTCAATACTGCTATCTTCTCGCCTGTGCGCTTCATCTCACGGATGCGCTTGGTGGTGATTTTCTTGTTGTCGGTGACTAAATATCCCATTTCTTAATTCTTTAAATAAAAGCGCCGCAAAGGTAACGCTTTATTTTAAGAATGCAAAGACCGTGCCAATAAATTCCCTTCAGTGGTCACTTGTTTCTCTTGACTCTTGCTCTCAAGAGTCAGAATGGCAACTCGTCGCTCCCACTTGGCGCGATGTCGCCATAGCGAAGCCGGTATTCCTGGTCAAGTTGCTCGTCGGTAGGCGGCCAAGTGCCAGGGACAATGTCCACTCCCAGGTCAATCATTTCCCTTACATATTGCTCACGGCAACGTTTCAGGTCTCTCCAGTTCTCTTCGGTGGGTCCGGTGAATGGGTCTTCAACATTGATGAGCCAGCGGAACATCATCTCGTAGATTTCTTCTTGGTGGTCAACAAAAGTCATCTTGCCGTTTTTATTGTAGGCCCACCAGAAATTCGCCTGGTCGTCCCACGAGGTCATGCGAAACGGCATGGCAGGAAATGCTTTCGCCAGTTCAGCCACCGTTTCCTTGTGCCACACTTCACCTATATGACTTCTAAGACCGAAACTGATAGTCAAGTCATCAACATAGCAATGCGGCGCAACGTCACGCTCTTTGAGCAAAGGCGTGATAAATTGGCATGCGAGCTGGAGGTCGTCATTGTTCTCAAATTTCAATCTCAAGCTGTAATCCATCTAAAGTGGGATCAAAATGTGAAGTTCTCAGGTGATTTTTATTCATCGTCGGCAAGCTGTTGCTTCAATACCTCGATTTGTTCGCTACTGAGGTCAAGATCTTCAATGTTTCCATCCGATGACACCATGCGACAATGCCCCCAGTCATCAATAAATATAGCTTTGTCGCTAAACCAGTCATCCCACAAATAAGCGAAAGAGTGTTTATTGCCTCCATCACATATCTCGTTCAGAGCGCAACCAATCACGCCACCCAGTTCCTCAACATCGACACCATATCCATTCACTTCAGCTGCGAGATAGATACCATCCAAGCCCCCTTCATCAAGCTCATTTTCGTCAGAAAACTCTATAATAGCATTTGCTACTTCGCCTATAGTTTGGTCAACAATAACAACACAGTTGTCACCATAATTGTAATACATCATGCCTATTGCAGGATATGAGGCAAAATTATCCTCGTCAATATCTCTTAGTTCTTTTTTCCAAGTTCTTCCGTAAAAATCACGATATTTTATTTCGATAATTGGAATTCCCCTATATTGCTCAAGCTGCTTGGTGGCAGTGCTGTTGTTGGGGGTTGATGTGTTAGCTCCTTCACGCCGATAAGCCACAAGTGGTGCCATGTCGGCCTTGCGTGCTTGGCGCTTGATTTTCGCCACGCTCTCGAGGGTGACACCGCTAAGCACCTGTACCCAGTCGTCGATAGTAAAAACCTTGACTCTCACGTTGAGTTCTTCTCTGAACGCTTCTTCAAATTTCCCCACAGTGCGACTGGTGCGGCAAGGCAGCTCTCCGCTTTTAGCACCGAGTGATACCAGGGTTACTTCATCTGTGGCTTGACTGCGTCCGTCATAAACACGCAGTGTGCCGCCAATTTGGTCGGCAAACTGTTTCTTCAGTTCGCCAACTGTCGTTGTCTTTGTGATTATAAAATTTGCCATAATAGATTGTTTATATTGTTAAATTACTCAATGAAAACCCATTTGGTGGGATTAATAAATGTGGGTTCAATGAAATGAAGTCAAAAATTGTTATTTGCCAGTCTTCTCTTTTTCTTTATAAATGAGCATCGCCGACGGTTTCCAGGCATAAAGGCCTGGGCTGGTTTGCGCCATTGCTGTAGAATACTTGATGTCAATAACTTCTTCTATATCGTTCTCGACAAGGAATTTGTTGATGGCTGCATCCAGTCGTTCGTGATGAAGAGGATTGTCTGTATTCTTGATTACAAAAGTTTTTACTTTAATCATATCTTTCTGGTTGCTAAATGGTAGATGTCATTCTTTTGTGATTACTCTCTTTCTTTGTCCTGAGGCATTCCAGTTGCAAGTTGAACATAGTTTCGACAATCTATCATGATGTAGGTGAAGCTTTGCAGGAATGCTGGCACTTCGTCGCAACGCATGATAAGGCATCCTTCAACTTGCGCAAAATCTATGGTACTGGCTATTCTTGAGAAATTTCGTGCATTCTGAAACACGTCATAATCCTCGCGTTTTGCCATATATCTCAACAGATTCTCAAAATCGTCTTTGCACTCAATGTCAGTTGTTTTGTCAATGTTGTCTATAAGTAGATAGTTAATATGGGCATCGACAAATGGCAACACATATTGTTTCACAAAGTCCACATAACCGCCTTTCGTGCATTGCGACACGTCATAAAGTGCTTTGTTGTCGGGAAATATATTTCTCAACTGGTTCATGTCAACAACATTGTCAGGATCAAAAAGCAATATGACTTGATGCCACTTCGATTCTCTAGCAATGTAATATAAAAATGCAGCACGATAGGTGGCATCTTCGTTAATGTCAAAATCCTTGTCTAAAATACTCATAGTAGGTTGATGTTGATGGTTACATTAAAACCACTTACATGCATTCTCGGCCATAGTCACGAGCATGGTATCTGCTTGTTGGGTTACTATCTTAATTTGTAATTGTTTGCAAATTTACATGGTTTATCACCATTCTTGCAATTCCATTCCATTCCTTGTGCAATTCCATTCCATTCCTTGTGCAATTCCATTTTACTCCATTTTACCCCATTTTAAGAGTGGTTTTGTTCCATTCTTTTCCATAGCTTATTCCTTTCAATTCCATTTTTTGTTCCATTCCTTTCCATAGACAATTCCATTTAATTCCTTTTCTTGTTTTTAAATGAAAAGCCTAATCAAATAGAAAAAAAGCAGTAATTTTGTGGAATAATAAAAACAAACATCTTGTTTATTATGTGAGACACTGATCTTGATGGCATATTCTAACGACAACGATTCAGGGCCTTTTGCCAATGGAAATTTCAATGGCATTGATAGCGCGTTTACCAACGTGCAGGAGATAGCTGCGCATGAGCACAACGTGTTATACAAAGCAATGCGTTACGGTCGCTGGTATCTTCTCAAAGGCATTGCTCCTCGCTATAATGCCGATGAGGCGCATCGCCAGATGCTCATCAAAGAATTTGATACGATGATTAAGCTCCTGCATCCTGGCATAGTACAAGCGGTTTCTCTTGACGATGTGCCTAATGTGGGGATGTGCATCGTCATGGAGTATATCGAGGGAAAAACACTTGAGCAGTGGCTTGAGCAAACCGATGACGGCAAGAAATGTCGTGCCATGTTTATGCAGATTCTCGATGCTGTGGAATATATACATCAGCAGGGCGTTGTGCATCGCGATCTCAAGCCATCTAACATAATGATTAGCCGCGTGGGCAATCAAGTGAAAATCATCGACTTTGGCTTTGCCGATGCCGATAGCAATTCCATCTTCAAGCATGCCGCTGGCACACAGGGGTATATCTCGCCTGAGCAAGCCGCTGGTGGTGAGCCCGATGTGCGCAACGACATCTACAGCCTCGGTGCTATTCTTGAGAAGATGATGCCGCCCATGAGTCGCCGCTATCGCAAAGTAATGAACTGCTGCAAGGGCTCTATCGACAAGCGTTATAACAGCGTAGCACAGCTGCGCGATGCCATGTCTCATATAAATGCCATCAGGAACTGGAAGCTTTTTGCTGCAGTAATGATAGTGCTTGCCACGGTAAGTGTTGTGTTATTTTTATTAATAGGGAACCACAAAACTGCCCAATCCTCACAAGCGCCCAAGCAGTCGCTACCAGCCGATACAGCATTCCATATAAGTAACCAAAGCGACACGTTGCCTCCCACTGCTACTGCTCAAGAAATCCAAGAGCAGAAAGAGACCGAAACGATTGAGCCTCCATTGGCTACTGCAACACCAACACCTTCGGACAGTAGGCAGCAAGCTATTAATCAGGCAATTGAGGAGGGTGAGCGTAAGCTGAAGGCGTTTTTCCCCAGCAAAGAGCTTAAGCAGATGCTCGACACGCTCTCCGACCCTAAATATTTAGACTTGGAACTCGTTTATGGTGGTTTGGATTTCATAAATTCTTATACAGAAAGCCTCAAACCCCGTTTCAGTGACAAAGAGATAAGCGTTATATACCAAAGTTTAGTATTAATTAATGGCAGAATTATTCAAGACATTAATAAACGTATTGATAGAATCAAATAATTTAGGATTTGGAGTGACAAAAATTGCATTATCTGCCAGTTTAATATAAAGATTAATTTATGGAAACCGATAAGAACACATTAATTCAAGGACTCATCAAGCAGGTGGAGGAAGCGCTGCACCGCAAGCCCACTACACCTAAAGACTTTGAGCTGGCAAGCGACACAATCTCCCGGCAGACTAATGTGAGGCTGAGCAAGACCACATTGATGAGGATGTGGGGATATGTCAAGGAAGATGTGGAGCCACGTGAGTTCACGCTCACGACCTTGGCACGATTCTGCGGATATGCCTCCTGGCAGAACTTCACCGAGCAATATACCATCCACGGCGACCAGCAGAGCAACCCCATCATGCAAGACAAAATCGACGTGCTCGATGACCTGCAGCCTGGCGACCAGGTGCGATTCACATGGCAGACGTGCCGGGTGATGATGGCGCTATACCACGGCGCCGGAAACTTCGAGGTGACCTATAGTGAGCGCACACGCCTGCGCAAGGGCACCACTTTCTCTTGCTTCCTCGCCATCACCCAGGAGCCGCTGTTCCTGAGCAAAGTGAATATCGACGGTTCCGAGGTTGGAGCCTATGTGTGCGGCAAGGTCAACGGCGTGCAATTCGAGATATTCAAGAAAAAACGGTAAACAATGCGTCAGCAACATTTTCGCAATTTATCAGCGTGACGCGAGGCGAAGCTTGATGCAAGCGAGCTGCATCAGCGGTTAAGTCCCTCTCTATATAATAGTCCCTCTCTATATAATAATGTGTGGGCATCGAGGGCAGGTGAGTGCCGTTGCCGTCCGGGGGCGGGTGAGTGCCGTTGGCGTCGGGGGGCGGGTGAGTGCCGTTGCC
>ERZ842401.356-NODE-356-length-65538-cov-5.869829_pt1 | contig 65538 bp, 51 predicted proteins | sample MGYA00521270_ERZ842401 | MGnify/ENA primary metagenome ERZ842401 (study PRJEB31892, sample SAMEA3878208) | bioreactor metagenome | biome: Moose rumen | place: Sweden | collected 2011-10 | study: EMG produced TPA metagenomics assembly of the PRJEB12797 data set...
CGATGTGAGCCGGCATACCATAGAGGTAGACTGGGATAATGGCCTTAGGCTTACGTCCGGTCTTGCTGATGCGGTCTTTGATAGCGTCCTCCAGCAAATTTGGATCCATGTTCCACGTGTCGCGCTCGCTGTCGACAAACACAGGAGTAGCCCCTTGATAAACTATGGGATTGGCGCTTGCCGAGAAAGTCATTGACTGGCAGATCACCTCATCGCCTTGTCCGACGCCAAGATTGACAAGAGCAAGATGGATGGCGGCAGTACCGGAACTCAATGCCACTACATGCTTGCCTTGACCACACAATTGCTCGAGATCTTTTTCAAACGCATTCACATTGGGTCCAAGAGGGACCACCCAATTAGTGTCGAATGCCTCTTGAATGTATTTCATCTCTTGCCCGCTCATGTGGGCCAAGCACAGTAGAATTTTGTTGTTAGCCATATATTTATAGAAGTCAAATCATTTCTTTCTCATCGATAGATACCGGATGTCCCGGATACACCTCACGTTGCCGTATCAAATCCCGGATGCGGACTTCACTGCTTGCGGCCAGGGCTTTGTCGGCATGAGGCAAGATTGTCACAGTCTTGGTGCCGGGGATAAAACTATCGCCAGTGAACACGGCATCTTTCATTACCCATGTGACACAATCAGGAGCATGCCCCGGAGTGAACACTGCATGAGCCTTGACGTCATCAAACAGGTTGAGCACTTCTCCATCCTCGACAACGCGGATGTTCCCTGGCCGGTCGATGACAAAGGGCTCCTCGTGATAGCGGGAGAGGTTGACCTTGTCACTCATCAGTCCCACACGCCCGGCAGCATTAGTCAGGATGGGCACATCGGGATAAACATTTAACAGCCGGTTCAGGCCATAGATGTGGTCAAAGTGAGTGTGAGTGAGCATCACGCCACACAAGTTGCCACTAATGAGCGGCACAATCCGTTCAGTATCTCCACAATCCACCAGCCACGAGTACGGTCCCTGCTTAATGATGTAACTGCAGGAGTTGAACACGTCATTTATAATCCGGCTGATTGTCATTGGGTCAATAATTATATTTTATTAACGCAGAAAGGGCTACAAAATTGCATCTACTCCTCATTGCATGTGAAGGTAGAACGAAGAGCCCTTGTCAAATGTCTTTTTAAAGGTCTGTACCCTTGTACACTCGACTTGCCTGGCACGGTCGATGACCTCGTCAAGGAACCCTCCGAACATGGGACCTGCCATCATCTGGGGTCCTTCGACGCTGGGGACGAGGTTAAACTCTATCAGCAACGGTTCGCCATCGGGCAAGACAGTGACATCCCATCCCACAAAGTCAAAATAGGGTAACCGCTGGTGCATCCTCTTCAATGTCTCTATCACTTTGTCATAAGCAGGAATAAACAGGTCTTTCACCCCTGTTTCCTGGAATAGGGATGAAACGGTCATGCTCTTGAAGCGATAAACGCGATCGTCCACAAGGCCATCGTGGTGGATGAGGCATGTGCCTCCACCTTGCGACACGTTGTCCTTGGTAGCGCCCTTGCCTCCAAAACGGATGTGGGCGTAGGGATAGAGGAATTCATAGGTCCCATCCTTCTTGCGATAGGTATACAGCCTCATGGAATTGAGTGAAGTGGGGTTCAACTGCTGCAGTGCTGGGTGCTGTTTCACCTTCTGCTGGACTATAAAGTTGAATCCGTATTGCCGGAACAGGTCTGTAAGGCAAGCCTCATCTTTATGGGTAATTTGCTCCACTCCTTCACCATTGCAAGTCTCGACTGTGGGCTTGATCATCATGTCGAAGTCTGCATCCTTCACAAGTTCAACTGCCTGATCAAAAGAGATTTCCTGTCCATCGTGATAGTAATGGCCATGCATGTTCTTGAACACCGTCACAGGCTGTTTCACATCAGGGAACAAGATGCTGTAGATATTCTTATCAAGGTAAGCATCCTTGAAGTCATAGCGGTTGAGCGCCGGGATGACATAGAAATAGTACAGGTCCATGGAGAGGTATCGGTCGCTGTGGATGCCATTGAGGGTGGAAAAATAATGGTCAAACATCATGGACACCTTGAATCCACGCTCCTCAAAATAGGGGGAGAGCTCACGCTTGTGGGCTTTGTAATCAAAGCCGTCGGCCATGACATGTGACTTGAAATACCAGTCACCCCAGTAAAACTCCTTGTTATTATTGATGAACTGAGCCATAATTTTTTACTCGTAAATGACAACATCACTCACCGACACGTGCCCGGCATAGAACTCCATGCTGGCCCATGCGAGGCCCACGCCAAACCCACAAGCCACGCAGTGCTTGTCGTCGCCTGAGAGCTGCTCACGGCAACGGGTGACCATCGTCAACGGAATGGACGCGCTGGTCACATTACCGTATTCCTCCAAACAATAGGGGGTCTTCTCGGGTGGGATCTTGACGGCTTTGCGTATCTTCTCATCGATGAATTTGTTGGCTTGATGCAAGAGCAGCAGGTCGACACTTTCAACATCGATGTTGAAAGTGGAGATGAGCTCCTTGAGAGAGCGTGGAGGCTCTTTGATGGCAAAGCCAAAGACATCCATGCCGTTAACTATCATATCCACGCCTCGGCGGAAGACGCCAGGTGAAACCTCTTTTTCCTCAAGTGACTCGGGTGTGACAGGTTGTCGCATGCCGCCATAAGGTGCCCACACCGATTTAAAACCGCTTCCGTCGACGCCGTACATGAAGTTCATCGCATGTGATTGCTCTGGGTCAAAAACGAGTGCTGTGGCTGTGGCGGCATCACCAAACAGGGGACGAACGGCCGTGTCTCGTTGATTGCGGTTCTGCGTGTTGGTTTCGGCAGCCACAAGAATAGCCCGCTTAAAAGTGCCGTGTGACATGAGTGAGGCGACAATGCTCATGCCATAGACCCATCCCGAGCAACCGAATGGCAGGTCAAACACACAACAATCCTTGCGCAACTGCAATCGGTCCTGGAGAACACAGGACGTCTGTGGCGCAATGTAGTCCCTGGAAGTGCAAACATAGGCAAAGCAATCCACATCCTGTGGCTCCCATCCCATGTCGGCAAGCAACTTTTCCACAGCCTTAACTGTCAAGTCAGAAGCCGTGGTTCCCGGCTCCACCTTGTGATGCCGCTCAATTCCTGTTGAGGCAATCACCTTGAGCGCGTCGTTCTCGTCCTTATAGATGGGCAAGGTGCGGTTATCCTCGACGGTGGCAGGGACGCATGCGCTCATGCCTGCGATACGCACATTGTTGATGGTTAATTGTGACATATTATTGTTTTAGTTTTAATCGTTGGATTTTGCCCGATGAGGTTCGCGGTATCTGGTCGACCCATTCCCATTGCACGGGGACCTCGTGAGGTGGCAACAACGAGGCAAGACGCTGCCTGATAAGATCAACATCAGTCAACGCGCCGCCTCGTTGCAGGAACGCTTTAGGCACCTCGCCTAACACTCCTTGAGGATCAGGGATTGCGATGCATGCGCAATCGGTCACGCCAAGCGATTTGATGGCATCCTCGATTGCGGCAGGGCTGACTTTTTCACCACCGACGTTGATGAGTTCTTTCTTGCGACCGGTAAGGTAAAAATAGCCATTACCGTCCAGATGCCCCCAGTCGCCAGTACGGAACCAGTCGCCGAAGAAGGCACCCTCATTGTCATGCTTTAGGTAATAGGAACGTGTGACCATATTGCCACGGACACAGATCTCACCGTCTTCACCATCGGCAACTGGGCTTCCTTCATCGTCAAGCACGCAGGCCTCCACCTTGTCGGTCGCCGGGCTCCCAATGGTTTGCAGGTTTGAGGCGTTGGAATGAAACTCGGTAAACATGGCCCGTGAGGCTTCGGTGAGGCCATAGTGCATACATAAACGGGTATTGGGGAACAGTTCCATGAGCAGTCGCTTGTCTTCGACAGGCAAGGATGCGCTTCCTATTTCAATGTAACGCAACTGGTCTGCGAATCTGGCAATGCGCTTGCCACTTAACCGCTTGATGTATTGCCACACAGCCGGCACCATCCCAAATCCCGTAACATGCTCTGAATCAAGAATCCCGAAAAAAGACTTGAGGTTAGCGAAATTGCTGACGAGAACAAGCGTCGCGCCAACCGACAGCACACAGCGCAGTCGCCCGAGGCCAAAGGAGTGGCTCAACGGCAATGCCAGCGCCTCGATGTCGGAGGAAGATGTGCCGATAAAAGCATTGGTATTGGCTGACGAACCCGCTATGTTGGCATGAGAGAGACAAACGCCTTTAGGTGCGCCCGTGGTGCCCGTGGTGAACATGACATCGGCCATGTCATCAGCACGGACCTGAGGCAACACCAATGGGTTATATTCGGCATTCTCATCAAGATTTAACTGAGTATAGGGTATTGCGTCGTTGATGCCTGCTCCGAACATCACGACCGGGTGAACCACGCTGATAATATAGTCCAGGCGGTCGCGTGGAGAGGCAGAATCAACCACAACATTGACCACGCCCAACATGTGAGAGGCGAAGTATAGATAAACGAACTCCAACTCCTTCTGGGCTGCCAAGAGGACACGGTCACCAGTCTGTACCCCCAACGAATGCAGATGTGCTGCCACCCTGCCGATATTCATGGCAAGCTGTGCATAGGTAACACGACAATCGCCCGCAACAAGAGCGACCTTGTCGGGGGTGGCGATGGCATGGGCAGCGATGTCACACAGCACTGGGCTGTGGGGAGCATTAATCATCAGAAAGTTTCCTGACCTCGTCGACAATCGCCTTGACCGACGTCAAGTCAAAGAGGTCCTCGAGCGGGAACTCGATATTCAGTTCCTGCTCAATGGTGCTAATGATCGCCAGGTTTCCCACCGAGTCCCATTCGGGGATGTCACCTGATGACAAATCATCTGTCAGGCGGGATTGAGGAATGCCCAAGACTCGGGCCATGATTTCCTTGACCTGTGATTCCATTGATTGCGTATCGTTGACGGGCGTATTATTGATGTTGAGCTTCAACAATATTATACAAGTCCTGAATGGTGCTGGAGTTGATGATATCATTACCCTTAATGATCACATCATACTCATCGTCAACCATGGCGATTATTGAAAGCGCAGTCAACGATGACCATTCATCAAGCTGCTTGAACTGTGTGTCGGCATTGAACAATGACTCGTCGGTGTCATCGAACTGAGCAGCAAAGTTTTCAATAAAATCCTGAATGTTCATATTATAGTGTTATCTTTTCCTGATAAATTGAATTGATTTCGGGGGCAAAAATACATACAATTTTTGTAACGCAACAAAATATCGCAGAAAAAACTATATGGAAAAGCCTCCATCAATGACCAGATCGTGTCCTGTGAGCCAGCTTGAGGCATCACTCAAGAGGTAAACCGCGCCATTGGCGATGTCTTCGGTCTTGCCATATCGTCCCAGGGGATAGCGCTTGGCATCCTCGGCCAGCTGCTCCTCGGTGATGGTGCCACGGTGGATGAGTGGGGTGTCGACCATGCCGGGACAAATGGAATTGACGCGAATGCGACGCGAGGCATACTCACGGGCAGCATACTTCATCACCGAATTGAGGGCAGCCTTGGATGCGCCATACACGCCATTGCCGGGCATGAAACTGTGTGTGCCCCCAATCGAGGCAATCAGCACCACCGAGGCTCCCTTCTGCAGAATCTTTTTCTTGTAAATCAGGCGCAAGAGTTCCACCGGCGCAAAGAAGTTGATGTTGAACATCTCGTCAAACTTTTCTCGAGAGCCAAACTGCAGCGGCAGTGTTGTTGAGTTGCCCGCACACAAGACAGCACCATCGAGTGGCGGCAACGCTGCCACAAGGCGGGCAACGTCCTCGCTGACAGTCAAGTCGGCAGCGATCGACAAGGCTGGCGGATTCTCCATTTGAGAGGCCGTCTCCTGCAAGCGTCCAGCGTCACGGCCAGTAATCACCACATTGGCACCCATGCGAGCGCACACCACAGCCGTCGTCTGGCCAATACCCGACGAAGCGCCCGTGACAAGGATGGTTTTTCCCGTGAGGGAGAAAGGATTATAGTTTGCCTGTTCCATATTTATGCGGATAGTTACTTGAAGTCAAATTTTTTGGCAGGCACCCCAATGTAGGTGAGGCCATCCTTGGGCTTCGTCATCAACACACTGCCAGCCCCCAGCGTGACATTGTCACCAATCGTGATTTGCTGCAGTACAACGCTGTCAACGCCAAGCAGGTTGCAGTGGCCGATGGTCACCTCACCAGACAAATGTACGCCAGGCATAATGACATTGAAATCTCCAATCACATCATCATGTCCCATCACGTCAGAGCCATTGAACACATTAAAGTTACCAATAGTCACATCACAAGTCGCACTGCAGTTATCTTGTATAATATTGCCTTGACCGATACTAAATGTTTCAGGATCCAGCACTTTGAAGGACGGTGCAATTATGTTTGGGAAATAAATATTCGGGTTAGTAATGCGATCGTGAATCAGTTTGCGGCTTTTGGGTGCCCCCACAGCAATAGCCAATGCCATAGGTTCATTGACCGAATTAAGTTCTTCCATGCCTCCCAAAACGGTTCCATAGTGAGAAACTTTTGATCCCACCTCCAAACGATCGTCATAGAATCCGACCAATTCCCATTTTTCATCAGTCGAATTATTGTTAATGCGCTTGATACCACCAGCAACTTCTCGACCTAATCCACCTGCCCCATAGATAGCAATCTTCTTTACTTTAGTTTTCCCATTAGTAACGGCGGACTCTTTTGTACCTGAACGTGAGGACATGTTAACCAAATGGTCACATTTAGCAAATGTCAAACCATATGTCGGGATAAGTTGAGTGTTATCGAAAGTATTACCCTTAGCCCATTCAATTATGGCTTTAGGCAGATTGACTCCAGCCTCATAGGAAAACGGGAAACCACCTCCGAATCGCGGATTAAGTTCAAGTATATAATACTTGCCATCCATTTCCAGGATATCACAGTCCAAATTACCGATATGCCTTAGGTTCGCACCAATCACTTCTCCGATGTATCTCAAGTCTGGATTATCAACTGTAACGGCTTTATCGGTCTCGCCAGCACGCATAGCTAGTTTTTCTTTCACAGCAACGCCTACGTATTGCCCCACAAGGTCGTTCATCACATCTAATCCATATTCTTTTCCTGTAATCTTTTCTTGAATGAGAATATAATTTTCGTTGTGTTGTGATATCTCTCCAAGGATACTCTTCAGCGTCTTGCGTTTAATCAATTCATAAACAATGCGTAAATCCTCTTCATTGTCAACAAATTCAATACCAATTGATGCTGAACCCCAACGGGGTTTTATAACAACAGGGAATTTGAGTTCACCCGATTTCAACGCAACCAAAGCGGATTCAAGGTTCGGGTAAGTTTTGGGGACATTAAGGCCAAGTGACAACATGTAGTCACTTGTTCGCAACTTGTCAAAACAAATATCTATTACTTCGGGATCTGATATGACTGCAGTTACACCATTCTGTGCGAATAAAGCCTTATTCTTAGCGAGAATAGGCAATTCCAAATCATTGAGCGATATGAGAACATCCACTTGTTGCTCTTGACAAATCTTCAGCAACGATTCAATGTAGTGACCGTCATATACTGCAGGCACAACTACCCTCACATCAGCAGCCGATAATGCGGGCGCCGTCAACTGCATATCTGCGCCGATGATCTTGCCCTCGTCACCAAGCTGCTCCTTAAAGTATTTTAACAGATATGTTCGCCGCCCTGCGCATGTAAATAGAATATTCATATATTGTACTTTATGATTTTATTCTTTAACTATATCAAATATTAGGCATTCAGTAACCTATAAGTTAATTAGAACCATTAAATGTGTCACGAGTGTCTTGTCCTTCTTGATTGATATTTTCTCTACTTAGAATTTTCTTTATCGTCAAAAAAAATATCTGAAGGTCGACTCTGAAAGAACAGTGATCCACATACCACACATCAAGTTCAAATTTTTTAGTCCATGATATTACATTACGCCCATGAACTTGAGCCCATCCTGATATACCAGGTAATACATCATGACGACGTAGTTGTTCGGCTGAATATAATGGTAAATAATATGTTCGCAATGGTCTTGGTCCGATTAAAGCCATATCACCCATTATGACATTGAGCAATTGAGGCAACTCATCAATGCTTGTAGACCGAACAAAACGGCCAGCTTTTGTCAACCTATCACCGTCAGGCAAAAGAACGCCATCTGCATCGCGCTCGTCGGTCATGGTCTTGAACTTGATGATCTTGAAGATTTTGCCCTTATAGCCCGGGCGTTCCTGCAAGAAGAAAGCGCCTGCGCCTTTGTTGGCAAAATGCAGCCAGATGGTGACAATCAAGAGTAACGGTGACAGACAGATCAACGCTACCAGTGCTATCGTGAAACCGAGTATACGCTTGACGTATTTGCGATAGATTTTATTCATTCCGGTATGCTTAATTCTTAATGCAAATATTAATCTGAGATGATTACAGTGGGTACATCGTCCCATGTAATGATTGAATCTGCCTGACCTAAATCCATAAAGTCAAGAGTGTGGAGCGTTTTCTTCAATTTGGGCCAAGCTTGGTTTTTGCCAATATTGCTCTTGAGATATCGTTTATAGCGGTTAAGCAACGAGCCGTTTTCCTTGAAATAGGCTTCATACTCTGCTCGGGTCATCATTTTGTTAGTCCCGGGCAACAAGTCACCGATGTGGAAATAACACATGGCGTAATCACCTTGCGTTATTTCCCGCTTGATGAACCAGTATGGGAAGAAACGGAAATATCCACCACCACTATAGGCCAGTTCCTTACCCAGTAGACGTGCTGTGCAGATGGGGAATTCCTTGATTCTGACACCCTGTCGCTCTATCATCACTGGCGTTTTGTGCCCAAAATCAGGAAATCCTCCAAAATCACGGGCTGCAGGAAACACCGACGCATCGCGTTCGATGCCGCAACCTGCCAAGACGTCGAATGCCCAAGCATTGCTTTGACCAATAGAAAATGCCGGAGCACGATAGCTAAGGACCTTCTTCCCGATGCATTGTTCGAGGCGATCGATAGCCTCTTTTGTATCTTGCTCCACTTCTGCCCTTGACATTTTGTTGAGCCAAGTGTGACAATTGGAGTGGCAACCGATTTCATGCCCTCGGCTATCGATGAGCGATAGCACGTGTGGAAAATCGGTGGCCATCCCCCCCACGCAAAAGAAGGTGGCCTTGAGCTGCAGCTCGTCTAACAGATTGAGGATATTGTTAAGAAACTGGTCGAACAGCCTAATCTTCTCTGGCCGATTCCCGTGACTCTGCTTCTCGATGAACCACTCCTCGATATCAAAAGTCAGTATGTTCATTCTGTCTTCATTTCTTTAATTTGAACCTTGACGTTTCAAGATCACCTTATACGCTTGTTGCGACTACGGATTTTGGCCAGGCCGCCTACAAGCCAAGTCCACCAAGTGGATGGATCGTTCGCATAAATATCTTGGTAATACAAATCTTTACCCCAAAACTTCAGCCAACATGGTCTTGCCTTGAATCTGAGAGGAGATTTCAAGAGCCACATGATATCAATGCCCAAATATCTTAGGCTCTTTCCAGATTGATAATCACATTGCGGTATAGTCTGTCCAACAGCATCCAACGCTATCATACCAGGGAAATCAACACCTGACACAGAAGCAGCTCTCAAGCTTGCAGGCACCCTGGCATTTATCTCGATTATTTTGTATTGCTTGTTGTCCAATCGTTGCAACACATCAAAATCGGCCATTCCGACCCAGTTGAGTTTGTTCAAGCAATCCTTGCAGATTTGTAATAGATCATCGTTATCAACCGAGATGCAGTAAGAACTACTGCCCGCATTAATCGGATACTTCCTGATGATCTTTATGATTGTATGCCCCAAAAAATCTCCGTGCTTATCACGGTAAAGCATCACATTATAGTAGTACTGGTCATTTTCTATCAATTCCTGCAATGTACAAGTTCCATACTTGTTTTGTATAGCAGGATAATAGCTCATCAGCTCATTAATATCATCAACCCTTGTAATTCCTCTTGCACCAACTGAATAATCTGGTTTAATTAGCGCTGGGAACCCTATCATGTCAGCACATTCTTGCAGATGATCACCTGTAAGGGAGATTGTATTGGGGTGCGGAATTTCATGGCTTTCACAAAAAGTCATGAATTCATTCTTGTTCTCAACTTTTTTTAACTCCTGATAGTCTGGAGAGGCGCAAACAGTGTTGTAATCGCGCTCTATTTGCTGCTTATTCTTACTGAGAAACGATACTCCGGCATCACCCATGGGAATAATCACATCATAATGCTCTTCTTCCAAAGCCTGCTGCAACAATTCCAGATTGTGAAGCATCCTGCCGGGGTATACTCTCCTGAAGAATTTACTTTGGCACACATCCAACTCGTCGGTGATTGCATCGACAACAAAACCCTTCTTGTGAAACGACGCTCCACAAGCCAACGCCTGCAAGCCACCACCAAAAAGAAGAATCCTCATTCAGCGTTTACCTAATGGTTATTTACTCTTTGAGATACTAAACCATCCCTTATTTCTCACATACACTATTATCCAGACCAGGATAGTGCATGCAATCATAGTAATCGCAAAAGCCAATAGTGCTGGTGGAATCTCTGAGAAGCTGGCATCTTCAATTTCAATATGTAACAAGGCTGCAAGATAGGTACACACAACACCCTTAATTGGGTTGTTGATTGCCATGACGTCCAGACTATTCTTTCCAATCCATTTAATGTAATTGATAATCTTGTCTATAAGAGATGACTGGTTCAGGATTGAGGCTAGGAACATCGAGAAAAGCAGAGTAGAAAAACTTCCAAGTAAGCCACGGAAATGGAAAACCCATTGATTCCCGAAGTTACTATGTCCCATAGAAATTGGGCCCCATTTATTTGCACACCATTGCAATAATGCAGTTAAAAAAAGTGCAATCGCCAATGTTACAAGCTTTGAGTTCTTTGCTTTTTCGTAGAGCTCCCGGTTTATACCGACCATGTTGCCCACACAATAAAACGGTAATGCCATAAAGGCCGAGTCAAGATTCCAAGGTAAAGTCTGTGAATAGGCGGTGCCCCATATTGCTTCGAAAAACATGCTTAACCCTGCGACTGTACAACTCACGAAAAAAGCCCAGGCCTTGTCAAGTTTGCCGATGAAGAAATACATTACTTCTACACAGAACAGGCATGGAATAAACCATAGTGCCACATTATGCACTAAAAAGCCTCCGCTGCCTTGGGCAATTATAGTTTGTAATAGGGGGGCATATATATCTGTTTCAGCGGCTTTATGAGTATAGAACAAAAAGCCAACCCATAATGCCCATGTAATAATTGAATATATCACATAAGGGATGAAAAGCCTCTTGACACGTCCCTTTACATATGTGATAAAATCAGTATGCTTTTTGCCATTGAAAACCAATCCGGACAAAAAGAAGAATAATGGTATATGGAAAGAATAAACCAAGTTATAGTGCCAACCACTATTGGTGAGATGCCCCCAAATGATGGCCAACATGCCCAAGCCCTTGGCTATATCAATATAATCAACTCTCTGTTTCATTTATTATGAAATAATCTTTTGATGTGAATTACAGGAGAGAACAGAAATCTTTCTCAAAGAAGAATCTTCATTGGATAGAATTAACCACGCTAATCACTCTCTCTATCTCTTTCCTGGAGTAGCCATTCCCGAAAGGAAGATAGACGATTTCTTTACTTATAGCATGTGCATTCTCAAATTCATTCGGGCAATAGAGCTGGTTGTAACCTGTCCCGACAGAGACATGATGGAATTTGCATTGCTCGATAAATTTATCACGATTGGGAACCAAAATCGGATAGCGGATACATACTCCATCTTTTTGCAACAGTGGCTTTATTACCAATTTGTTGTTCAAGCATTGATCATATTTCTCAAACAAAGCTTTGCGCTCACAAAGCCGCTTCTCGAGAACTGTCATTTGATTCAAAACGACATGAGCTTGCCACTCATAAAACTCGTGGTGATAACTATAGTCGTTCTCGGGAGCGGAAGAACTTGTAGCAGAATGATTATTACTGCTAAGCTTGTAAAGAAATGAAGACAAATATCTGTTATTGGCCAGACAGAACCCGACACCCTTTATCAGTTGCTTTATTTTAAATGCGCCTTGGCCTTTTGCAAGATTTGGCAACGGCTTTATCACATCAAGTGCCTCTCTTGATTGCGCAATGATAAATCCGCCCTTAGTCGGTGAGTGCACAGTCTTAGATGCACTGAAAGAGAACACACCATAATCACCAAAAGTCCCTGTCAACTGTCCGTTAATTCGGCCTCCCAAAGACCCAGCACAATCCTCGATGAGCACAGCACCTTTAGCTTTGCAGTCATTCACCAATGTCTCGATTTCGCTCAGGATGCCATATTGATGGGTGGCGATAACTATTGTATCGGAATCCAATTCGGGATATGCCTTGATGTTAAGAGTCCTTCTATCCACATCAGTAAACACCACCTCTTTTCCGGCAAGTTTCACGGCTTCGATGACTACCTCGCATGTGTAGGCCGGGACAACCACCTTGTGTTGAGGCAAAGAACGGACAATCTGATAGATGGCGCTGCGAGCTGATGAGGTCAAGAGAACATTAGTTGTTGAGAAGTAATTCTCAATCAGCCTGATCAAACGACCTCTGTTCCGATGCAACCTATCAGAAACAAATGCCGCCTTCACCAACTGCCAGATCGTATAATTTACTCTAATGATAGGTATTGTCCCAAACATCTTACATTCATTTCACGGAATTCAATAATTCAGTCCGATTCTCTAAAAACTTCTTTTTGAACTGAACGCTATCAAAATCCCTCTTTGCTATCAAATATGCCTCATCGGCCAAATCTTTATACTCTTCCGGAGTAATCCGATAAGCCTTTTGCATTACCAAATGAAGACTGTCGGCCGACTTTGGCTCGCAGATGAAACCATTGACTCCGTCCTGAATCAACTCGGTGGGACCCTTAATATTAGAGATGATTGACGGTGTTCCCACACCAGCTGCCTCCAAAATGGTCATACCAAACCCTTCCTGATAACTCGGGAGCATCAAGAAATCAAAAGCAGCATAGTACATGGCAGCATTAGGAACCGGACCCACAAAAATAATGTTGTCGGCATCAAGGGCCTTTTGGTACAGAGTCTGATCAAGCCGCCCCACATCATTGAGATGACCAACTATCATTAGACAGGTATCGGGTTGGCCCATTTTGAGAAAAGCCTCCAACAACTCGTTAATTCCTTTCTCAACAACGACCCTACCGACAAATCCATAAACCATCTTGAATTTCTCAAGTTGATACTTTTGGTTGAGCTCTTCTCTCCATTCAGATCTCTTGGTGATATCATACTTTTTTAAATCAACTCCACATGCGCTACCATTATAAAGAACAGAGCCCTTAGATGCAGGATACAATTTGTTCTCGATCGAGAATTTCAGATTTCCTTTACTATCAGGTTGAACACTTGTTGAAAGTTTGCAGATTAATATAGTTGAATAGTAAAACAGCCATCGCTTCCATCCCTTGAAAACTGGATAAGCAATTCCCCACTGTAAATTGATTCTCACAGGAACTCTTGCCAACCACCCTGCGATAGATGCACAAATGGCTGCATTGGACGTAGCATATTGAATGATGTCAAATTGTTCTTTCTTGAAAATTTTGTATAGAGCACGAACACATTTGAAGAGTTCTATTGGGTTCATTACACCCCACTTCATTTGGGGAACCGGGATGAACTCGACTTTCTCAGATTCGATCTCACCTGGGCTACTGATGCAGTAGCTTTCAAAGCCATGGTCACTGACATACTCTAAATTGCCTAGCATGAAAGAGTTAATTGTTCCAGGCAATGTCGCGATACCACAAATCTTTTTCATTATTGATTGTTTAAGTTGAGTTTTCGTTTATGAAAGTACATGTAAATGAATCTGGGCATCATTTGCTTCAAGATGGGGAAAAAGCTGTACAAATACCCCTTGAGTGGCAATCTCAGCTTTCTGCATGCCATTAAATGCACATTCATCTCATTAATGCTGCCTTTCCAAGTCCGTCTTGCCATGGCATTTCGGTCATCCCTCATAGCATAAAGGCACTCATCAAGATTATAGCCACGATAACCCAAAGCATACATTTTGAGCCACAAGTGGTAATCCTCGACCCTGAGCAGCCTGGGAGAGACAGAATAGCCGCCGACAGCTTCGTAGGCCTCACGCCTCACCATGCAAGGCGCATGGCAATGAGGAGTGCCATAAATAAAAGCATTCTTGGTGGGAGCATATCCTCCTTTTCCTCGCCCAAACTCACCTTGCTCGTCAAAATAAATCATGGGAGCAGAGACTATCGCATACTCTGGATGTTCGTCAAGAAAGTTAATTTCTTTCTCGAAGCGAGTGGGCAATGAGATGTCGTCGCCGTCCATTCGGGCCACATATTCGGTGTCGGCATACTCCAGGCAATGGTTAAGGGTATAGTTCAGACCACGGTTGCGGTCATTTCGGATTAAGATGATATTATCATGCTTGGCAGCATAGTCAGCAGCCACTTGATAAGTGTCGTCTTTGGATCCGTCCTCACACAGGATAATCTTGAAATCCTGATAGGTTTGAGCATAAAGGGAATCCAGTGCCTCAACCAAAGTTGAAGCACAATTGTAGATGCCCATGATAACTGAGATGCGTGCCATTTATATATCGTATCTATTCATGTTATCGCCACCAATACTGATTGAAACCACGGAAACCCGATATGGTGCCAAAATAGTATATAAAGAACATAAAAAATTCAAAACCGGAATAAAGGAAAAAAATCAATGCTGTCTTGCGGTCTTGATCCTTCCACAAGTTCATCCGGAAAAATGGATAAGCGATAACCAACGGATAGAGGAACCATGATAAGTATGCAAATCGATTAGAAAAGGATGCGCGGATCACCATAATCCAGAAAGCGTTGCACAAAATATAGGTTGAGGCGATTACATTAAAGGTCTTGTCATTGAACTTGCGATGCATGGTTAAGTACCATGTAATTATGACAGGCCAAATACTATAGAACAAAAAGTCCCAACGGAAACTTGTTGAGATTCCAGTGATAGCATCCTCTTCTTGGATATTTGAAGTGTATTCATTCATTCGGTCATCAAAACCCAAAGAAGCAAAGAACTGAGCAACATAGGGACCACCAATCAGGGATATGGCAATAGCTATTAACCAAAACCTAATCGCAATTTTAGGCTCCTTTATCACAAATGCAGACGCAAGCACTGCAGCTGTTGGCAACATCGTGGAGCGATGAATACCCATTGCCAGAAAACTCAGTAATAATGTAGCTGGCCAATACTTTCTATTAATAGCTATCAGAGCGACAGCGATAAGCTCTATGCTGCAAGCCATGCCATTTCGGATTCCGTTTATCCCATAGGAGTAGGTACTGAACGCAGTAAAGAAAAACAGCATAGCCATCCACAAGTTGTTGCGTAGAAGCAGCAAACTTACCAAGAACATTCCTCCAAGATAAAAAAACTCCACGATAAGGAAGTACTCATGGTAGTTCAATCCTATCGTTTTGAAGAAAACAGTCATGTTCTGCCACAACCACTCAGAATGAAAACTGATAGGATCATATTCTCCTTCTTGAACAAGAAAAATATAGGTATCACGATAGGACGAGGAATCAACAAATGCAGGGCCATCGGGACGCAATCCCAAAAAAACAATCATTAATACCGTTAAAAGAAGTGCTACTCCTTGCATTGGGTTCCCCTGGCTGCGCAGTAATTTTTGCCCGCCTGAGCCAATGTAATAAATAACTGTGAACCAGCTCAATAGCAGAAGGAAGACATGGTATGTTGTTCCGTAGTACCAGGAATCAACAAAATCAATAGCTTGCATAGTGTTTTTCTTTAATCAGTTAAAGAGAGTTACTTAATCCAGCTGAGGATTGTTGTTTTGATGCGGTGCAGACGCAAGCCAAACAGGCGATGAGACAATCTTGACAGCCATTGTTTAACGGGAGAGGAGTTTTGCCATGTCCTTGAATACCAGTGTATCGTTCGAGTATTTGATGTTTTGCTCAACCTTCCAGTCAAGTCATCAAGGGGGTTAAAGTAGTCTTTGGGATAAATCCAGATTCCAGACACACATTGCAACTCATTGCTCGGCTGCATGCCTTCTTCATTCAATAAACGGGAAGTGTGCCTCACCACTGTTGTCTGATTGAGTTTTCCATCCGACGTCATGAAATGAATATCCGAATAGTATTCAATAAGTTTCTTATAAAAAGTATTACCAGGTTCGACAGCTATACCCAATCCTGGGGCAACCAAGGGATAAGGATTGTCACCACCGACCTCAACCTCGATGCCCATAAAAGCACCCCGCCCAACAATATCGTCCATGGACTTGATCACCTCTACGTCAGTATCAAAGTAGATGCCGCCATGATGATACAGAATCCAGAAACGGGCATAGTCGCTCACGAATGCGTATTTCTTAGCCTGATAGGCTTCGGCCGTATAAGGGATGCTGTTGACATCAAAGTTATCCTCGTTCCACTCCATGATTTCATAATCCGGAAAGAACTTACGCCAGCTTTTAATACACTTCTGGGCGCTCTCGGGCAACGGATTGTGTCCGAACCAGCAGTAATGAATTGTCTTTGGAATCATCATACGCCTACAAGGTATTTGCTATAAGGCAAATAGGAAAACAGTTTGACTATCATGTAGCTAATTGCTGCTGTCAGAATCGTGGTCAATGGCACCTGCACAGCATAATGCAAATCCATTGTAGTCATGAGAGGCCAAAGTATTTTACGTATCACAATAATATGTACTAAATAGATGCCAAAACTGTGCTGGGCAAAATTGTAGCAAACCCGCTTAGCTTTATCTGAGTATTTCAAGTGTTTCAATATGATAAAATAACAAACACACAATAAAACAACATGTAATGCCATGCGATTCTGAATCACTCTATGATCCGTTGGTGTCAAGTAGAGTAATCCAGGTAAGATTATCAAAGCGGCCAACGCAACATAATGCCATGTTTTGAAGTGAGGAATATTCACATATCGGCGTATGTAATATCCCATGACGGCAAACCACAGATAGCCGAAGAAATAATGAAGATATCCATGCTCAAAATCCACTATGACCTTGAAGGAATCGAAGTATGGCAACAACAGTGTCACGCCCCACAAGCCAAGATAAAACTGTAAGTCCCTCTTGCTGCACCGCTCAAGCCAAGTCGCTAGAATTGGAGTCAACAGGTAGATTCCGAATATCACATAGATAAACCAATAGGTTCCCACTTGGGGACCTATTGGAATTCTTATGACATGGCTACCGAAATCATTCCAAGTAATCTTACCTATAAAAACATCGAGTAGCAGAGAAACGATTGTCCAGAAAACCATGGGAAAGACTATGCGGCTCAATCTCTTCTTGAGGAACGGGATAACTGGTTTGGGTTTGTATAAAACCAGCGCACCAGAGATCATGAAAAACAAGATTGAAGCTCCCGCTATTGAGAAGTAATTAAAGATAGCCTTTACTTGATACCCCTGCTCCAAACCCACCATTGGTGCATGAGTAGTGATCACACAGAGACAGGCAAACGAGCGGATAGCGTCTATCCAGTATAGCCTGTTAGGATCAAGGGTATGAGACTTCATATTAAGCCATAGATTTTCTGAACTTCCTGCTCGTTGCCATAGTCATGGCAGAAGAGGTAGGAAGTCAGGTGTTCTTGCAATTCTTTATCTTGCATTAGTGCGAGGATACCACTGGCACAACCATCATTGTCCATGGGGACGATGACACCGTCAATACCGTCATAGACTTGGCTGTGAGCGGTTTCATAATTGGTAATGACTACAGGTTTACTCAAAATCTGGGCTTCACGGACTGTGATTGACTTGCCTTCATAACGGCTGGGCTGGACATAGATGTCACACGCCTTGATGTAAGGATAAGGATTTTCTTTCTTGCCTAAAAGGATCACATGTTCTTTCATGCCCGCCTCGGCTACCTTCTGACGGATGAGAGTTTCATCTCCTCCATAACCGATAATATACCACCTAAGATTCTTGCATCCTTTCTCAACAATTCTCTTTGCAATATCGGGCACGTTATCATAGTTCTTAGCATGACAATACCGTCCGACTGATAGGAGATTAATAAAGCCATGCGGCATCTCGGAACTAGCATCAGCGAGGTTGGCACGCTCTCGAATCATAGCAGATGGGATGATATTCTCTATCTCGACGATTTTGTCAGCCAATGACGGAAACATCTCAAGAAAAGTCGAGGTGATATCTGGCGAAATTGACACAATCTTATCGTATCTTGACCATACAGGTAGGACCAATTCTTTTGCCACTTTGAGTGACTTGTAATCGGTATGAATCCATGCCACTTTCTTTCTTGCCCGAACTTTATCAAGCACTATCTTGTGAGGTGTCAAGAAGCTGATCGCCAAATCATATTCCACCTCGGGGTTGATCTTGGGCAAGAGCCACGTGGTGTATTGCGAAGAGTAGAAATCATCATCTTCGCCCACATCCGGATGGGCCAAATAGTAGCATTTTTTCATCAACTTGGCTGCCAGTCGGCACAAAGCGACATCAATAAAGCCCTGCTCGACACAAGTCACTATCGGTTCTTCCAGGACACTGTATTTCTTGACTTCAGGCAAAAGGTTGACCTCTTTTGGGATGAATGCCATCAGCTCTCCATGATGGGCATGAATGAAGAGGTCAACATCCACTCTGGCATAATCTATCGCCTGCAGCAGGCCTATGAGACTGGCCTCGGCGCCGCCCAACTCCAGGTAATGCATGGTGATGAAAATGCGCGGTTTCATTTCTTCATCAGTTGAAAAAGACGCTTTACCTTGCATGCAAGAAACGGAATTCTGTGTTTGCGGTCAACGGCGATAATAAATTTATCCCTGAACTTCACAAAATTATATTGATGTCCGCCAAATCTCCCATCAATAGTAAGGACATTGTGGGAAACAAGAGACTCTTGGTATCTTGTTTCAGACAATTCGTTTATCTTAAAGAAATGAATATCTTTGCCATATTCCCCACAACAATCTTGGGCAAAGCGATATAACGTCCCGTGAAAATCAAGCGGATGCCCGCCATTGCGACCATATTCATCACCAACGACAACAGGTGACAAAGGATGCGGAACGTAATTGCCGTCAAGAGCATCAGAACAAAATAAATGCAACTCATTTCCATATCCATGTTGCAAGGTTGTAAAGAGGTAGAACTTACCATCTTTCTCAACTATCGACGAATCACAGTAATCCATCACCGGATATGGGTCACCTCCATCATGAGCTAGCAACGTTTTGACAAATTCAAAACGTTCAAAATGATTATCGACGGCTTTATAAAGACGTATTTCATGCTTTGCTGAGGTTTCAGGAATCATGTACCAGAGCCCGTCTTGTTGAAACACCCAGGGATAAGAAAGATGAAAATCCTCTTCTAATGCAACCCAGGGCTGCGACCAATTCACCAAATCGTTGGTGCTGGTAGCCATTAAAATGCCCTTTCCCCTATATTTATACTCCTCATAAAACAAATAGAGTGTCTCATCGTTCACAACGAGGAAAGGATCGGCCATAATGGTAACGGGAGACCAGGCCAACACATTGCGGCTGCAATTGACACGCTTGATTGGTCTGCAAGAATCAAGCGATAACGGGTTATTGCCAGCATACAGGATTATGTCAAAACACTCGTCAAACAGCATAATTATTGACGGATATAGCTACGCACTTTTGCCCAAAATGGCTTCATGTCATGCTTGTTGAAGTAAAACAGGCAATCCACTGTCAAAAACTCCCTTATCCATCGCCATAGTGAAACCTTTCCGGTTAGCACATTCAGCTTAAAATCTGTGACAGAATACATGAGCGAGAAGGGCAATTTTTTGATATTCTCCAGAGAATTATCCACCTGTTTTTGCAATGTCGAGAGCGCAAACATATAAGGCAAGTTCACACCACACTTGTTGAAGGCATAAATCCATGCGCTGCTCCTAAAATTAATTTCCAAGAAAAAAGTATTACCGTCCTTGTCAATCAGGAACTCCATCTCAAAGATGCCATTGTAGCGTATTAATTCAAATAATCTCTTTATCGAATCAAGCAATTCAGGATGAGAATTCCTTTCGATGAAAGCGTACTCTCCATAGCTGTCTTTTTCAGTTCTGTAATATCGATTGTCTAGGGGCATGTAAAGATCCTTGCCATCATTTATTACAAACCCCTCATAATTTAACTCATTAACCTTCTCAACAAATTCCTGAATGACAACCGTTTCCTGATCTATTTGCTTGAATGCCTCCAAGAGTTCTTCTTCACTGTAACAGATATGAACATTGGATTTCCAATTATGAATCGTTGAGGTTGGAGACTTTGTAATAACTGGATAAGACAGTGTGGTCGGCAACTCTCCATTCTTCACTTCTGCCGTCTTAGGAATCCTCAATCCGCATGACTCGGCCAGTTGTGGCAGATAGCTTTTTTGCAACAATTGGGTTATGCGACCTTGTTGTGCGGCATTATAGAAATAGAACTTGTCTTTCAGCTCATCATAATGAAGGTCAAGACACGAGACAGTCTCGTCACTTGTTGCGTAAATAAAAGGCTTTTCCTTTTCATTTCCGAAATGTGTCAGGATATATTGTATGCCATTTTCTAGCGTATGGGAAAGATAGAACTCCTGAACATACTTGCTGCAGTAAGTCAATTCTGCCTTGTCCCAAAGAACGAGATAAGGTCTCACTCCTGCTTCACCCAAAGCCCTAACGACACCCAATGCATTAAAGCCTTCGCAGCCGAAAACTATGAACTTATGGTCTTGAATCATGGAAATCTGATCGTTGGTCATTTCCTAAAGAATGATGTCATCTTATTGTGCCAACTCAATCTGTTGTTGCAAGAAAGACTTGGATAAATCTATATCGGCAGACAGTCGCTTGTTAACCAAATCATAATCAATATCAGCCAACAAGATTTCATCTGATGCGTCAGAAGTTATTAAGCGGTGGTTGAGTTGGTAATGATTCAGCAGGTCTTGCATTCTTGCATTCAGGCCGTCCTTGCGATCCATAACGAAGAAGTTCTTCCCATAAATCATTGAAAACAATGTTCCGTGAAGTGAATTACTTATCACGCATTCTGCATGCTTAATGAGTGACACAAACAGCTTTGGATCTGAGATATAATAAGCTTTGTCAGCAAAGCCAAAATATGATGTGCTCGGACTAATTGAGTAAATCTTATAACCCATAAGCGACGCTAACCTTCTCGCTATGGGTTTAATTGGGCTTTTCTTTAGCTCAAAATCATAAACAAGGATGTATCTTTCATTTGTTGTTTTACCAATATCGACAATGAGTTCGTTCCATTGCTCACGTGATAAAAGAAGAACCGGGTCAACAACAATTTGTCCTTCATATCCTAATGTCATCAAGATATCCTTACCAGACTGCTCCCTGACACTAATCGCATCTAAATTATGCAATGCATTCGATACGAATCGTTCTGACCCTGATTTTAGATCTCGTGTTGCAAAACTTGCAGCATAACTTATTTTGCGTTTTGGATGTCCGAAATCAAGATAAAAAGCGGGATCCGCACCATTCTTTAATGAAGTATTCCATATCTGATCACTGCCTGCGATATACATATCAGCAACTGGTGGGTTATCTCTTAACTCCTCTATTGACCTGTATTGGTCATAAGTTATACTTATATAATTGCAAAAGAAATCCTCTAATGCATTTCGTCTATTTTGTTCGCGTAACTTTCCTCGCAATGAGTATATTAAATACAATTGCCTAATTATCGGATAATCATACGGTGGCCAAACAAGGTTCATATCCACTTGCGTTTCAGGCATATACTTTGGCCTATAATCAATCACCTTGGCATCATGGCCTAGGGATTGAAGATAAGTCACAAGAGCATAGGCCTGAAGCATCGCTCCATGATTAAAGGCGTGGTGACATGTGATCGTGCGGATTACCATCTGCCCAATTTTGCTGATGCCCTTTTACACAAATCCTTATAAAAGTTGACTTGAACAAACCGATAGGCTCGTTCTATTCTTTTGGCCTGTCGTGATATAGCCGTAAGTGAAGACGTTGATCTTAATGCCTGGTTGACACGGCCAAACGACACTGGACGTTTGGGGGAGTACTTCATTTGCGTACCCAAAGCCGTTTGCAAATCTTCCCGTTCCAATTCAATGGCCTTTGAAGAAAGCAATGCATTTTCACCCCTAGATGTAATCACCAGAATGGAGTTTATACCTAAACGATTATCTTTAAACCGCATGTTGGCACTCCAAAGATCCCCTACCCTTATGTCGGCATGGCTATGCGTCTGCTTGAACACACAATCATCATAACAGCAGTCGTTCAGGCAACGGTCCCTCAGAAAAAACTCGAAGAACAAATCCCCATTACTCAAAAAAGAGAGATAACGTCCCTTGTCCCCTCGTGCCTTCATCGCTGTGGATTCCTGCCATCCGTTATCCTTGTTGCGCCAAGAGATGTGACGAATCTCACCCACTAATCCCTGAACGTGCTGAAGGTATTTCTGCCACATCAGGTAAGAGGGGACACCGTGACAAAAGAAATCGATTAGCAACATCCTGTCCTCAGCCTTGTGCATGCGTGCCAACTTGCGCACCGAGCTAATCATGCAAGGTGTCCCAACAATGACATACTTGCCTTGTGCCCAATCGATCGATGACAAAGCATTTGCAGAGTAGCTCTGGATATATTTGGATCCTGTCGCCAAATACAAATCATCTATTGAGTCAAAGATAAAGTGTTCTGTGCGACACTTGTCATAATTATATCTGACGGCACACACCTTATAACCACGGTCAATATACTCAGAACAAAGCTCAAAGATCACGCCGCCAGACGTGCTGTTATCTCTAATGTCCTCGCGTTTGCTCCAGCCGGCGAAAACCTTCAAAGGCAAATCAAACGACAATTCAGCCTTAGCATTGAAGGCACAAATGTTCAAGCACAATGAGCATTGAGTGCAATCCTTGTTGACCACAGGAGAGAAGAATCCTTGGGTGTTCAATTCCATCGAGATGGCGTGTTGCGGGCATACAGCAGTACACACCCCGCAACCAAAGCAATGGTCAAATTTGGCCACAGATTTCAAGTTAACGACCGTTTCCAATCGATGTTCTCCTTGATTATCTTGCCAGGAATGCCAGCAATAATACAATGACCGGGATACTCCCGTGAGCAAATCGAGCCAAATCCGACGATGGAATGATCCCCTATCTTTGCTCCCTTGAGCAGGGTGACATTTTGCGAAATCCAACAGTGCTCTCCAACTATCACATCTCTTGCAGGATTAATACGTTCTCCTGTATCACAGTCAATAATGCTATGAGAATCAGTGGTTCGGATATTGATGCCGTAACTGAGCATACTGTCGTCACCAACTATAACCTTGCGACCTTCCTTAATCAGGATATCGGCCTCACGGACACCAGCGTTGACACCAAAGTAGAATTCGTTATCGGTACCATCTATTCTCAAATCCACATTGTACAACCTGCTTTTTGGGGAAATCTTAACTATATTGTTATCCCCTGATACAGTGATCCTCACATTGAGCAAATAAACGCCATCATCGATGACAATCTTGTTGTTACACCCATCAACCGTCAAAAGGAACCTCTGAACACCATGCGAGAGGACACGCACTTCATTACCGCTCCCCTTCACCAACACCGGTCGAAACCAACGATACAGGCTGTAGAAATATTGCTTAACGGATCGCATCACGAACAGAGGACAGTTTTTCACGGACCAGCAGCTTGAGCTTCATACGTTCGGCAGAGGTCAAGCCTACATAGGTCAACACACACATGATAATCCCATTAGTCACCGTGATGAGAATCAAGCGGAGTGCGTTCTGATTCATCGAGATGTACATGACATAGCATACAGCTACCGAGATACAAGCCGGCAGGACGATGGACCGAAGAACAGTGAGAAGGTAGTTCCTTACCCTGAATGCCTTCACATGGCGCTTGAAGAATGCCACAACCAGCACACTTGCCATGAACTGAACGAAGAGAATCATGACATAGGAAAGCTCTGGAGCCCTAAAGTGACGGCACAAGAAATAGATGGCAAACGGGCACAAGAGATACAGGGCAGCCTGAATCAAACTGTAGCTCTTGATAAAACCTGTGGCCATCAAACCAGTATAGACAGGATTGGTCACACAGGTAAGGAGCGACAGCATCATGATTCTATTGAAATTAACTGCATAATCGGGAAGCTGTCCTAACCATAGCCGTAAGATTTGAGGAGCCTCAAATTCAAACGGGATGATAATCAACAGGATCAACAGGGTGCTGTATTTAGCAGCAGCGGTAATCAGTCTGCAAGACGAAGCATGATCATTCTGAGCATAGCTCTTGATAATCTGAGGATTGAACGCAGCTATCACATTATAGGAGAACTGGGAAATCGTCCCGTTAACTGTCGATGCAATCCCAGTGGCTGCATTCACAATGACTCCAAATAGCATGTTAAGGACAAAATTGGTACCTTGCAGCCTAAAGCTGTATGACATGTGAGCAATAATTGTTTGCCAACTGAAGGAAAGCAATGGCTTGAAAATGGTTTTGTCCCACACGAGACGGAAGTGGGATTCCTGGAAATGGCGAATGCAATAGATGCGATATATCAAGATAATAATCACACTGACGGCAAGAATGAGAGCCGCATAGAGGATAAGTTTGTCAAAGTCGCCGATGGTCAACAGATAGACAATCAAGAGCTTGAGCGTTACGTGGAGTATCTCGACATAGGCGTATATATCCATCTTCTCGTGCGCCAGGATGGTGGCATTATAGGGAACCTGGGTAATGCCCAGCATGGCACTCGCAATGCTCATCTGATAGACCCACCGGGCGGCGGTCATGCGCTCGGCAGGAATGACAAGTTTGTTATTGAGGAACCACAAGCCCACGGTCTCGGCGACAATGAGGACAATGAGTGCAATAGCGATGTGGACCATCAATGCACTAGAGAATGTGTCGGCAAGACGTTTCTTGTCTCCCTTTCCTAACTCGAAGGTAAGGAAACGGCTAGTGGCTCCACTCATCGAGGCATTGAGGAACCCCAACATGGCTACCACGCCCCCCACGACACCATAGATGCCATAATCCTCGACACCCAAGACGTTCAAGACCACTCGCGAGGTATACAGCCCCACAATCATGGTCAAGAACATGCGGATGTACAACATCACAGCATTCTTGGCAATGCGTCGATTATTGAAAACAGGGTTCACTGCCACAGACAATTTAAAAACTAATTATTTACCAGACTATTGAACTTCTGAATTTCAGTTTCGAATGTCAAATTATTCTCATTTTTCAAATTTGAAACAATAGTCGATCTCAGTTCAGGATTGTTTAATAATTCTGTTATACCATCAGCGACAGACTCTGGTGTCATAGAGACAATTAATCCGTTTTGTCGGTCTTGAACCTGGTTATAAACCACATCAAAGTCAGTGCTGACCACCGGTTTATGTAATATCCTGGCCTCGGCAATCGTCAAGCCAAAGCCTTCAAACGATGAAGTTTGAACATAGATATCAGCTAGTGACATGTAGGGATAGGGATTTTCCTTCAAGCCGAGCAGGAATACCTCTTGTTGGAGGTCATAATCAGTGATCATCTTCTCTATCGATGTACGGCACTCTCCTTCACCGACAAACAGCCACTTGAACTTGACCCCTCTTTGTTTCAAAACGTGAGCTGTATCCACTGCTAAAGGATAGTTTTTGGGATTGCCATTCGGCCGACTGTAACATTATAGGTTTGCAACCATTGTTCTATTGATGGTCTGTTCCAATCTCTTCTATTCAGGAATCGAGAACGAGTATTGTTATTAGTCAATTCAAGGCGAAAACGTGACTCTATAACAGCAGCCTGGTTCTTCAATGCTGTATTGTTGGAAAGTGAATAAACAGACAGGCTTTGACGTTCCGGGCACTTACGAAATTGATTAAAGAAATACAGTTGATGAAGAATTATCCAGACCCTGTCTCTAATCGATGTTCCATAATAGTTGTGGGTTAAGATATTCACATGAGAAGGGACGAACTTCTCATACATGTCGCTTCTTGCAAAAATGATTAGATCTACATCATATCGATTATTATCCAGCAACGGGAGCGGTGACGTCAGACTTCTTTCGGCACCGCCACTTCCAATTTTATCAATTATTAATAACAGTTTCTCTTTCAGTGCCAAAACCAAACAGATATCAAATTACCAGAGACAATACAATTACCTGCTTTTATAATTACTTGACACCTGATCAGATTCAAAACAGATGATACTTATCCCCTATTTTAAATAAATACTTAAAAATCATCAGAAGTTCATAGCTCCTACACCTATAAGTCAAATAATATAATCTTGATTTGATACCTACGAAGTTATTATAACGGTGCTTTCTGGCAAGGAACTGTTTTACTTCACTATCTGAAAAAAAGTCTTTAAATCTCTTTTTCCTCTGACTGTAAGAAAAATGACATTCTTGAGAAAAATCGTACTCCCAAAAAACTCCGTTTATACTATTATATAATTTCTGATCAATAAACTGCATGAACCGAGTATCCTTGACACCCCATTTTATACCTATTTCTTCAAGTTTCTTGTATATTGAAAAATATAACTCTAAGCGATCTGGTATATAACGTGAACGGTTATTACCACTTTCATACACATAATAATCATAAAGAACTTCAGAAGAAAGACACATTCGGTTAACATAAGGGTATAGTTGCATGTTAAAAACCTCATCTTGTTGTAATTTATAATCGCCAAAGCGAAAATTATGTTTCTCCAGGAAGTCACGGCGATAGAATTTATTCCAGACAAAGCCGTTCCCTAAAGGAGGAATGTCCAAAACCATAGATACCGCATTAGCTTTCAACTCATCATTATTTAGAAAATGTCGATCTTCAAACGAAACAGTCTCAGGAGGCAATTCTCCTGTATCATAAATGACATTAAAGCCGAAAATGAGCATTTCCACTTCATGCAGTTTCATCAACTCCACACAGCGTTCTATCGTATTGAGATGCAAATCATCATCTACATCGCAAAAACACACATATTCACCATTAGCCACATCTAACCCTGCATTCCTTGCGCTCCCAACTCCACTATTTGTCTTGTGGATAACATGAACACGTGAATCTCTTTTGGCCAAATCATCTACTATATCTGATGTGTTATCACTCGACCCGTCATCAACAAGTATAATTTCCAAATTTTGATAAGATTGATTAAGCACATCATATAGATACTTTCTTTTCAGAAAAATCTCTACATTATAAAGAGCAATAATCACACTAACTAATGGCTGATGGTCTTTCATCTAACTAAACTACTAATATAGTCATAAAGTATTATTGACTTATTACACTATCATTATAACATTTCCACGAAACACTATATTTTTGATGAAAACTGAGGACTCAGTATTGTAATAAGATCAACCGGGTAAGATAAGATTGTCAATATTTGTTACAACGGTATTGTTTTCTGAAATCTTTTGGTTAATAACCGTAGTATTAAAACCTATAGTTACATTGTTTCCCAGTTCCGTTCCTTTTAACAATGCCGAACGTTCTCCTATCCAACAAAAATCTCCAATTGCAATGGGATTTGTTTTAGGACGCTTAAATTCTTTTCCAAAATACGGAAAATGCGTTTCGAACGAATCTTTCCTTTCTTCTATTGTCGATATACAATGTGTATTAGTATCCCAAATGTTAACATCATGAGATATCTGACAATAAGAACCTATGGTTATTCTTTCATCACATCTAATTTCACTCCCTTCATTTATAGTTGTATACCTTCCCACACTCAGCACTCCACCAAATCTCACCCAAATACGCTTGCACTGAATCCTACTATGATCAAAAGTAGATAGATCTCCTCCATCTATTAAAATTTGACAATCTGGCAATCCTCTAATTATTGAATTTTTGCCTAGTACTACTGTTCCAGAATTAATATAAATAGACACGCCGTCTAAAATACATCCTTCTCCAATTAGAAGTGAACCATTTACAACATGAATAGTGCACCTCTTTAAAGCCGTTTTTTCACCAACCTTAAATGAAGATCCAGCTGCTACCCGTACTTTGGTTCTATTCAGATAATAAAGCCATCTTGTCTCACGTACTTTATTGATTATTCTTTTAATCACCTAAACAACTGTATTATTTCAACTGATGAATCTAGTGAGATATAAAATTTAATATTCACCTTTCTCCGGCGTCACCTTCACTATAAATAATCGAGACACTTTTACATCCAAGTACAGATGAGAGTGCAACAATCTTGTACCTATTATGCGTTTAGTCTCTCTCGAATAGATCACGACAATAAACCTTATGAGCAACATCATTCAGAGCTATATCTTTACGATTAGCGATTATGACCTGACTTCTATACTTGAACTCTTTTAGGTCATTAAGCACCCTGCTACCAAAGAAAGTGGAACCATTCTCTAGTGTAGGTTCGTAGACTATAACCTCAGCACCTTTGGCCTTTATACGTTTCATCACGCCCTGAATTGAGGACTGACGGAAGTTATCACTGCCTAATTTCATGGTCAAACGGTACACACCAATCACGCAATCATGTTCTTTTTTCTTATTGTAATCACCGCGTTGGGAGTAATCATAGTAACCCGCCATACGCAAAACACGGTCTGCTACGAAGTCCTTACGGGTGCGGTTACTCTCAACGATTGCTTCAATCAGGTTTTCAGGAACATCGGCATAGTTGGCCAACAACTGCTTTGTGTCCTTGGGAAGGCAGTAGCCACCATAACCAAAGGATGGGTTATTATAATATGCCCCGATGCGAGAGTCAAGACAAACACCCTCAATAATTGAACGAGCATCAAGCCTTTTCAACTCAGCATATGTATCCAGTTCATTAAAATAGCTGACACGTAAAGCCAAATATGTATTGGCAAACAACTTTACTGCCTCTGCTTCGGTTAGCCCCATATATAGCGTGTCAATATTCTTCTTAATGGCTCCCTGTTGAAGCAGGCGTGCAAACTGATGAGCAGCCTTGTCGAGTCGTTCATCCCCTTCCGGTCTTCCAATGATAATTCTGCTTGGATAGAGATTGTCATACAAAGCCTTGGTTTCCCTCAGGAATTCAGGCGAAAACAGGATATTATCCGAACCCATCTTCTTGCTTATCTGGCTAGTATAGCCTACAGGCACAGTTGACTTTATCACCATTATTGCTTGAGGATTCGATCGATACACAAGATTGATTACATCTTCGACCAATCGAGTATCAAAGTGATTTGTCACTGGGTCATAATTAGTTGGTGTAGCTATAACAACAAAATCCGCATTAGAATAAGCTTCTTCAGCGTCTAACGTTGCTCTTAAGTTTAAAGATTCCTTGGCAAAAAACTTCTCGATGTATTCATCTCGGATAGGAGAAACCCTATTGTTAATCTTCTCGACTTTCTCGGGGATGACATCAACTGCCACCACTTCATTGTGTCGTGACAATAATGTTGCAACACTCAAGCCCACGTATCCGGTTCCTGCAACTGCTATTCTCATATCAAACTAAAAAAACAATGAATAACGAACTATCAGCATTAAGATATTAGCATCACCCCAAAACAGATACAAAACCATTAATCAGCGACGATACATTCTTACTATATCCTTGACTTCATTCAGCTCTGGCATCCTGACAAGGTAAGTAATCAAAAGGAAAGAAAGAAGACCCAACAACCCTCCTGATATCAGTTGAATCCATTCATTACTAAAAATGAACAACGGGATCTTCGCCATCAGCCATGCAAATGCAGAAATCAGCAATACTGGGAATATGTCTAACATCTGACGAACAAAACCAACTCCGATCAACTCCCTGGTATAGTAGGTATTAATGATCAGACATAAAATTGAAGACACGACTCCACCCCAGCACATTGCGACCAACCCAAAAGGTACGGTTGAAAATAACACCAAAATGCCCAATATTTTTTTGTATATCTCTAATTTTAGGAACAAATCAGAACGACCTTTGACCTTTAAAAGATTTAAGTTTAAAGCATGAACTGGAAGCCACATTCTTGAAAGGCACATGATTTGAAGAAATATCACGCAGCCACTCCATTTAGATGTAAGAAGAATACTGATTAATGGAGATGCAACCGCTGCTAACAACAACGAAATAGGAAATATCACAAATGCTGATAATCTAATCAAACGCCTATAATCAATAGCGAGTCTCTCTTCTTCATCCTGTATCTGGGACAGGGCAGGAAACGTTACTCGTTCTATGATTGCCGTAATGTTGTCGGAAGCTACCGACGCAAACAATTGTCCTCTTGAATATAAGCCTAACTGAGCAGGCGAATAGAACTTTCCAATAACAATAGGATAGATATTATTGTATGCCGTATTCAATAATCCTGAAGCCAAAAGCTTTGAACCAAAACCAAACAATTGTTTGAACGAATCGATAGAAAAACCAGTATGGGGTCTCCATTTAGCATAGTACCACAGCAAACCCATACGCATAAATGCTCCCGTTAAACTCTGAAAAACTAATGCCCATATTCCCCAACCAAAATAGGCAAGTATCACAGCCACTACTCCTGTACAGATATTAGCAATGACTGAAATCTTTGCCATAGTTTTAAAATCCATTACGATTGATAGCTGGGCATACTGAACAACACATAACGAATTGAATATAACAGATATAGCGAAGACCTTGAGGACTGGAGACAAGATCGGAAGATTGTAGAAATCTGCTATATATGGAGAGGCAAAAAATAATAAAAGATAACAAACAAGCCCAACAACAACATTAAAATAAAAAGCCGTGCTGTAATCCTCCTCGGTCCGATCTGGTTTCCGAATCAAAGCACTACCAAAACCACTGTTAACAAGAGTATTGGATAAAGCAATGAATATCGTCAACATCGCGACGGCTCCAAATTCATTTGGAGTTAACAAACGTGCAAGAATTATTGAGAAAACAGTTCCAACTCCAATCTGAGCAATGTTTTCTACAAAATTCCAAAAAGAACCCTTTACAACTTTATTTTTCAGATCGGATGCCATTAGTCATCAGTTACAATCCATATAAGGCATTCCTGATTCAGGAAAAACAACCGACAATAATAGAAGACATTAAATCTTTTGACGAATTCGATAATAATTCTCTAGCATATCACTGCCAAGTTTTGCGCCTAAAATTTTAACAGGCAATGAAAGAAGTCTATCCTTTATTGATAGTGAAATTTTTGATATATCAAAATATACCTTGTCTTGAGATGATTTTTCCAAAAAAAGATCATGTGATGAGAAATCAATGTCATTTTCTTTCTCAACATCAAAATCGGTTTCAAATTCATGGTATCTTCCATTGACAAGAATATCATCTAACAAGGCTTTCAAATCTAAGGCAGGTTCATCAGGTCCTCTGAAAATTGTATGTTCAGTTGTGACTTTATATATACCAATTGGACATAAGTCATTAGCGTCATAACTAATCACCAATTTTCCAAGTTTAGCAGCAGCCGCACATGCCCCTGCTGAAGAAATAACAACATCTGGCTTCTTGAGAAGAGAGAGTGGAATTGGATAAATTGGACCTGTAACAAAATATTGAGCATTCTCAATCGTGGAAAAGGATTCTTTGAGGAATTTAGAGAAATAAAGCTTATCATCCGTACTGCCTCCAACTATCAATAGTACAAATCTTTTTTCTGGATAAGATTTGATGTATTGCGCAACATCATTGATTGCCTGATAAATGAATGGTTTTCTTACGCGTCCAATAATTGATATGAGATGATTTGCCTTGGGTATTTCATCGATTAATGGATAGTCAACATCACCAATGCAATTTGAGCTGTATGCAGGCAACACTAATTCTTTTAGGTTTAGTGTCGTTTCCCATCCATTAAACAATTGAGGAATAGACACTTTAGTGATACCAGCTAATTCCACTCTTGATGCCTTGAATTCTAAAAAATCAAACATTGATTTGGAATTAATCGCATTGTGCTCTGAAAGCAGAAAGACAAGGTGTTTTGCATTGAGTTCTTTTGCTAACATTTCAGCCCAAAGTGCCATGTATAGTTCACTTGATTCAATTAGTATCTTGTCATACTTACGTAAATAAAATCGTTCAATAAGGGAAGACAGTACTCTTTTCCTCGTAGCATCACTAAAATAGCCAGGAGGCATGCGTAATCGTAAGTCATAATTATTATCAAATTCAGACAAACCAGGAATTGCATCATTAACAGAGTAGCTGTTAGCATGAATCAACAAAGTATCCCATCCCAATTTTGCATAATAGCGCAGTTTGTTATTCATATAAATATATGAACCTCCAAGGCCACGACTCGATATTGCCATAAAAACAAACAACTGTGATGCCATGCTACTTTTGCTTATTTATATTTATGCCAAAAAATATGTTGTCAACATGCCGAAATCATCACTATAAATCACCAAGCCGGCAAAGACATTGAAGATAAAGGCGGTGCTGTTGTCGTTCTCGGTCAAATCGGGTTTACGAATCAGCGCGCTACCGAAGCCGCTACTGACGAACGTTAATGCGACAGCATTAAAAACGCTAATCATCGCCAGCATGCCATAGTCATCAGGACTGAGCAATCGTGCCAAGATGACACCGATGACAAAGCCAAAACCGAGACCAGCTACCTGGTCCAACGAGGTCCAGGCAACACCCTTAACGGTCTTTGACTTCAGAGACTCGGACATACTATCGCATGAACATCATCAGAGAACCACACAAGATGGATCAATGTCAAAAACAGAGGCCCTATGCATTTCTATTTTATGCCCAAGCCCTTTATCTCTAACCTGTTGATATAATTGATAGCCAAGGGCTACATCGACATATGAGAGACCTACTGAATTGAAATAAATCTTTTCACTGTCGTTTTCTCTTCCAATCTTGCCAGCAACAATATCTGGCAAGTCTGCATAAATTTCCTCATCAGTCAGTCGGCCCATCTTGTACAAACGGCTAATTGTCTGGGTGCGGTGTTTGGCCGAATTCCAACTGTCGCAAACTATTTTGTCCATCGACAGTGGCACGTCATAAGCATCCTCCCACCCAGCCACATGACAATAGAATGCGCCTAGTTTTATCCATGAGGCCTGCAAGATGGGAATTTGGGCACTGATGGCTGTCACAATAATGTCACTGTCTGTGGCGGCCTTCTCGTAGTTGGAATCGCATGCGACAAAATCGACATGAGGATAATAGGCCCTCATTTGTTCGATGAATTTTCGCTCTGTCGCCAGCGTGCGCGAAGCCACTTTGCACACCTTGATGGAAGGTTTCACGCTCATCATGGCCAAGAAATTCATGCGGGCCTGCTCTCCAGCGCCAATATAACCAATCGTGGAGGGATTTTCCACGGCCAAGTACTTTGCAGCCACGGCACAAATCGCTGCCGTACGCATGTCGGAGCATAAAGTCGCATCCATAATGGCAATCGGATAACCGGTCTCAATCTCACTCAGCAGAATAGCAGCGTTGAGGTTAGGCAATCCATGTAAACGAGGGTTCGTCGGAAATACAGCTACCCACTTCATGCCACACACATTGTCATCGAATAAGGTTGCAGGCAAGCAATTGATGCGGTTCTGGGTGGACTCATCAAAAATCTGTGACACTTTATCGGGATATAGTATCCTTTCCGCTGCGAAAGACAGTAAAGCGCGCTGAGTCACATCGATAGCCATGGGGATATTAAACCCTCCTGACTTGATAATATCATCATGAGAAATCGTCAACATAAGCTATTTTCATTTATAAATATATTTGAATTTTGATGTATCAACAGAATCAAAAAGCATATTGTTTCCTTTCTCATCAAGAACATTTACTATTTCATTAAATGTGGTAATGCAATTAGTAATATCGTTGAAGCTATCACCGACTATATCAATCTCAGCAAATCTCTGATTCACATCGGCTGTCCAATCAACAACATCTCCAATAGAATATCTTGTATTGTAGCTAACTACCTTTGGATTTAGAAGAAATTGTTCAACACCATTGATTGCCGATATTCTTCCATCACGCAAGACGGGAAATAAAATAGCACCATACTTGCCATTTAGTCTTAATACATCACCCTCATTAAAATCTTGTATTCCAAAATCCCCTGTTAATGCAAAACGCACCAACAATGACATAAAATCAACACCAGTAATACCTTTTACTATTAATTCATATTCTACACCTGGAAACCTTAAACCAGGGTCAAAAAAATAAAATTCACCTTTTCGATGAAATCCTTGCATAAAAACTGGGCCATTTTTTATGCCCATGTTTTCTATCATTCTCATCACATATGGATGCGCTGATTTAATATAACTTTCCGTAAGTCGTGAAGGAGAGATAGAACAATTGACTACCTTATTAAGACCATACTTCTCACTTCCTTTATAGCTATCAACAGTTCTCTCCAAAAAGGGCTTACCATCTATAACAAAGTAGGTGACTTGAAATTCATCACAGTCACCCATATATTGCTCTATGATATAATCACTATCTGATGAATTCTTTTTTGCTTCTTCAATAGCTTTTGATATTTGTTCCTTAGACCAACAAATAGACTGCCCACGGGAACCTCTACTATCTACTGGTTTGACATAAACTGGGTATTCAAGATTAGATGAAATGACATCTTGTACACCATAATCATGAATAAAACCAACATTGTTTTCTTGGCACATAGCCTTAAACGCTTTTTTATTAGTAAAATTATGAAATTGTCGTTCCGATCCATAACATGGTAAATCGAGCCTTTGGCACAATTTAAAGTATGGAATTTGACATGGGTCTAAAAAGCCGGCTATAACACCATCAATAGGTTCTTTTCTACATCTTTCAACCAGTTTTTCTGTATCAAATATATCAATCAACCATGGTTCATCACAAATTAATTTTGCAGGAGAATTATTTAAATAATCTGCAACTATTGTATAAATACCTAACGACTTAGCAGCCTTAACTAACTTTACATGCTGATTAGCTCCACCAAGAATCAAAAGTCTCTTCATAATTCAATAATGGTGTCGATGATGAGTTGTTGATCGTCGGTGGAGAGCTGGTGATGAATGGGGAGACAAATAACGGTGTCGGCCATTCGGGTGGCATTGGGCAGGTTCTCGCGTGATGCACTGGGCAGTCCTCGGTAGGTCGAGAAGGAGCTGATGAGTGGGTAGAAGTAGCGTCGAGCCAAAATGCCTCGCTCACGCAACTTGTTGAAGAGCTCGTCACGCGTCATTCCAAAGCGATCGGCATCAACAAAAATGGGGAAATAACCGTAATTGTGTCGCACACCGGGCATATCATCCCAGAAGGTGATGCCCTCGACTGGGCGCAGGGCTTCGCGGTAGCGGATGGCTACCTGATGTCGCGCTTCGATCGCTTGGTCGACCTGCTTGAGGTTGAGCAGGCCGAATGCTGCACGAATCTCGTCCATCTTACCATTAATGCCGGGAGCAACAACCTCGGTCTCGCCTGCGAAGCCAAAGTTCTTAAGATAGTCGATGCGTTCCTTCATTTTGGCATCGTGCATGACCAACGCCCCACCCTCGGCAGTGCCATAGACCTTGGTGGCATGGAAACTCAGTGTAGACATGTCACCCTCGCTGAGGACGCTACGTCCATCCACCTCGATGCCAAAGGCGTGAGCTGCGTCATAAATCACTCGGAGGCCATATTTGTCGGCGATGGTCTGAATCTCGGTTGTGCGGCACGGTTTGCCATAGACATGAACAGGCATGATAGCAGTCGTGCGCGGCGTGATTGCTGACTCTATCCTGTCGGGGTCAATGCCACCGGTAGCAGGGTCGATATCGACAAAGACAGGCTTGATACCGTTCCACCACAGCGAGTGAGTGGTTGCCACAAAACTATAGGGTGTTGTAATCACCTCGCCGCTAATGTTCAGAGCTTGCAATGCCGTAATGAGCGGCAGAGTGCCATTGGTGAACAGACTGATATATGGGACCTTGAGATAATCACACAGTGCCTGCTCAAGGCGTTGATGAAACACGCCATTGTTGGTAAGCCACTTGTTGTCCCATATCTGTTGCAACAAGCCATTGAATTCCTCGAGGTCGGGCAAAAGCGGTGTCGTGACCGTAATGAGTTTTTCCATTTGATTTACTTGAACCTGGACAATGCTTTTTCAGTTTGACGGATATACAACAAAAGGGGTCACCGGATCGTTGGGGAGGCGGTGGCTGGGTGGAGAGCGGGCAATGCTGGCGACACTATCGCAGTAGTCATTATCAGCGAGTTACCTGTTGTATGTCATGTCTGGTGCTCTGGTGAGGCGGCTTTGGGGCCGCCTTTTGGGCACCGTTTTAATTGGCAAAGATAAATCGAATCTGAGAATTGAGCAAATTTGTGGAGAAAAAAAGACGAGTTTTAGACCGCAGGTCTGTCCGCAGGTACTGTCGCAGGTCTGTTGCACAGGTCAGCCGTGGGTAGTAACTGATGAATGTGTGTGCCAGTTTGTGGTGCGGAACTTGAGGCCGTGTTACGTTTTGTTGACAAATCGCAGGAATTTGGTGTCGAAATATTGCACATTTTTAAAATTGGGGTTAATTTTGCGGCTAAGCGAGGTTACTAGTTCTCATTTAGGCATGCGCTTCTAATCCTATTCATTGATGTCATGTCACAATTAAAGCGGGGTAACCTCTTTACAGTTCTTGATTAAGGAATAACCAAAATTTCTATATATTTATGCAACAATAACTGAAACAGATGAATTTTATTATGATCACGAAACTAACTTTATGGCGGAGCGTCTTGATTGTGCTTGGCGTGCTCACGGGGGTGGGCAGCGTGCAGGCAAGCGTGACGCTCAACTCGACGAACTTTCCTGACGCCAACTTCAGGAATGCGTTGTCAGAGATTACAGGAGTGGCCATCGGGGGCTCGATCAATGAGGCGACGCTGACGACGCTGGATGTGTCGGGCCGTGGCATCACGAACTTGACTGGTCTGGAGAAGTTGACCGGTTTGACTTATCTGGACATCAGCGACAACGACGGGTTGACCACTGGCGCGGACCTCACGCCGCTGATGTCGCTGGTGACGCTGAAGGCGAGCAACTGCAACGTGCGCACTCTGGCGGGGACCTATGAGAACTACAGCAGCACGAGGTATGCGGGCCTGACTATCGGCAGTGCCAACAGCGCGATCCGTTACCTGGACCTGTCGGGCAATGTGCGCTTTTTCACGAGTGGCAACCTGCAGTACCTGACCAACCTGGAGACGCTGTTGATGAAGAATTGCACCTACTATGACTACTGGGGCTACCAGCCTGGTAACGGGATGAAGAGTCTGAAGTGGGTGGACGTGAGCGGCTGCACGGCGATGGACCGCATCCACTTGAGAGGGGCGACACAGTTGAAGCACCTGAATGCCGAGGGGACACTTGTGCGAGGTTTCACCACGAGTCCGTCGAGCAGTGCGACCACACAGTATTATGTTGTGCTGTCGGCCAATTCGCCGGTTGAATACATCAACCTGGGGAATTGTGCCGTGACCAATGCAGGACTGGATGGCATCACCACCTATGGTGTGGCCTCGCTTGACACACTGATTGTCAAGGGGAACAGCTCATTTGGTCACAGCACGGCCTTTGACCAGATGCCCTCGCTGACCTATCTGGACATCAGCAATTGCGATATCTACTTCCGCACGGGATACTTGCTCGACCACCTCACCCCGGCCCACAACCCCAACCTGGAGACGCTGCTGGTGAACAATTCCAGCCTGGGCGTTAACACCGAAGGCATCACCGGTTTCTCGAAGCTGAAAACCGTGAATGCATCGGGCAACCCGAATGCAGCACACTTTTGGGTAAACAACAGCCCGCTGTTAGAGTCACTGGACATCAGCGGCAACACCGGGATGACCTATCTGCAACTCAATGGTGACGGACTGCCCCGCAACAACTTCTCGCTGATAGGAGCCGAAGACTGCACTGCGTTGAGCAGCCTGTACCTGAACGGCAACAATTATGCTTCGGTAGGTCAAGCCACGAGCGACTTTGCAGGTGTTGGCGCACTGAGGTTCCTGTATCTCGAGAACAATAGCGGCTTTACTGGAGGGTCATTAACCATGTCGGCAGCCGACTGCGGCAACCTGACGGGTATCGACCTGGGCAACAACGGTTTCACGAGTTTCCTTGCTCCAAGTCTGCCTCCTACCCTCACTGCGCTGATGCTGGGCGGCAACACGTCGATGACGCGCCTGGAGATGCACAACAACCCCGGCATCACCACGATGACCTCCAGCCCGACGATGAGCGACGGCAGCGGCCTTTACCTGCTGGGCAACACGGCGTTGACCTATATGGACATCAGCGGCACTGAGGAGACGCCCAACCACTTCCAGCGCATCGGCAACAACAACTCGCTGCAGGGCGTTCCCATCGACACGCTCAAGGCGAGCCACAACAAGTTTTACAGCTTTAGGAACCTGAGCTACATCGGCGGCGGCGGATGGGAGACCTGTACCAAGTCAGGGTATGTGTATGGCTGGAAGCCCCAGACATCATCGACAACCCCTGCTCCCGATGATAACGTATATTATTATGGCTACTGGCCTGTATCTCCCGCACAGACCGACAGTGCCTCGCTTGAGCAGCTCACCAGACTTGAGTATCTGGATCTGAGCCACTGTCAGTTGAAAGACTCGGTCTATCTGCACAATAACCGTGAATTGCGCTACCTTGACGTGTCTCACAACCGCAGCATCGAACGGCACTACACCTATCAAAACCCTGACAAGGGAGCCGGCTACCGCAACTCGGGTGGCAGCACGACTTATACCAACACAAATTACGAGGACTATAAGAAATACCTGTGGTTGGCCAGTTCGTCTGCAACAGGTCTTGAGGAATTCACGGGCGACTACAACGACACGACCGGCCTTTACATCCTGGACTTGATGCACAACAACAAGCTGGAGTACTTGGACATCAGTTACACCGGCATCGAGCAGACCGCCTTGACCCACTGCCATGTGACCAATGCCCGGTACATCTGGATTCAAGATCTGCCCAACCTCAAGTACTTCTATGCCGACTATAACGGCATGCGGTCGATGGGTATTGGCACCAAAAATGGCAAGCTGTACCAGGAGGGTCTCAAGTCCCTCGAGCGACTATCGGTCATCGGCATGCGCGGCGCCGACAACATCACGATGAAAGGGTCGATTAACTTCAGGTCACCCAACGATCCCACCTCTCCCTCACCATGCACCCGGCTGCACTATGTCAACATTTCCTACTCCAATTTTGACTCTATCGGGATCTATAACCCAGCTCTGGATACCGTCATTATTAAGGGGAACCCGATTCACTACTTGAACGTCCAGGACCTGCCGCTCATCACCTATGTAGATGCCCGCGAGAGCGCATTCAAGATGCGCGGCTATGATACTGAGACGGGCAGGACCTATCCGCCCGATGTCGACATTTACAAGAACGGGGCACGCAATGGAGGCTATTATTATAATAATGAGACCAGCACCAACGACTTTCCCAGCAACGATCCCAATAACTACAAGGTGAAAAGCCCCTTCAGCGGCCTGAGAGGCGTGAGGGCACATCATCGCCCAGAATTGACGACGTTGCTGCTTGACAGTTGCAATGCTTTGATTGAAGTGTATGCCCACGACAATCCCAAGTTGCCCAAAATTCACGGCTTTGAACACCTGGCCTATCCCAAGCCTGAGGTGGATGCCCAGTACCACTACCCTACCGATGTTGACTCGTTGCGCCTTGTCTGGGTGAACGACAATGCAGTATTCAATGAGCTTAACCTGACGCAGAATGTGAACCTGCAGTATCTGCATGCCTATAACGACACCACCCTGGGTGACTACCTGGGCAGCAACGGCATGCAGCTTGACGAGAATGTCAACCTGAGAACCGCATGGGTTTCCAACTCGCACCTGCAGGCCTTCGGCAACAATGCGGGAGCCAATCTGGACACGCTCTACATCTGGACTAATCCCAAGTTGGATTATCTGGACGTGACGGGCAACACGGGGCTGAAGTGGTTTGACCTGCGCAACTGCCGCATTCGCGACCTTGACGTGAGCAAATGTGTGGTGCTCAAGGAGTTTGACTGCAGCAACGACAGCATCCAGGGCATGACAGCCAACGCATGGGGCACGTTTATCCCCAATGCTGTTCCCATTCGCATCGATGAGGACGGCAAGAATTCGATTGCCGACCTGCACTTCACGAGCCACTCGCTGACCCGCGTCCAGGCCGACAATAACGACCTGTACTGCATGGACGGCTTGAACGATAACCCGTCGCTGCACACGTTGACCTACAACTACAACCATATCAACGCCATCGACCTGACTGGCAGTAACCCCGCAGTTTATGAGAGCCAGCACAACGGACGCGGCACCTTCTACGGCGAGCTGTCGCAATGGAAAGAGAAAGGCAATAACAACGAGGCCATCGATTGCAGCCTCTATTACCTGCAGCTCGACTCCCTGGCTGGCGACGGACTGGTCGTGAACGGCGTGAGGAATAATACGTTCCTGGGCGACAAAGCGGGGCAAGACACCGTCATGAGCATTAATACCGAGCGCGTGCTAACGCTTGACGGCTTCAAGTCGTTCAGGGTCGACACCTTCATGGTCAACTCCTCGGGGCCGCATCACGGCACTCGAGTCGTGAGCCAGGCACCGCGTCACGCAAGCAGGACCTACGGAGCCGACGCAACCCCCGACTCCACCAAGATGATCGGAGACATGGTGTTCCTCGACAAGTATGAGGCCGACTTCCCTGAGGGATATGAGGAGCGTTACTACATCGAATATGATTATCTGGATGGCCGCACCCCCACGAGCACATCAAGATACTATCTCGTGTGGATGGCACCACCCGTCGCCACTGATGTTGACGAGGTCACCGAGGACGGCCTTGCCGAGGTGACCGTGGTGAACGAGCGTTACTTCGACATCTCGGGCAACGAGTTGAATGAGCCTGCCGCCAGCGGCATCACCATCATCGTCCGTCAGATGAGTGACGGCTCGCAACAAGCCGTCAAGATCATGAAGTAAAAGGTTTATATCTAATCCATTGCAATCGAGGGCATCCTGGTTGAGCCAGGGTGTCCTCGACGTTTTATCACCGGCCTGCGACATCAGTAGTCGGTCAAGAGTTGGCAGGAATGGAATTTTTTTGTAATTTTGCGGCTTGTATCAATTTAACAACAATATTATCATTGACATATCAACAAATGAGCGAAGACAATAAGAAAAGGCTGAAGGTGGGCATTACCATCGGTGACACCAACGGGGTGGGCATCGAGGTGGTGCTGAAAGCCGTCTGCATCCCCGAGATGATGGAACTGTGCATCCCCGTCATCTACGGTTCAAGCAAGATTGTGAATTATCACCGCAATGCGTGCAATCTGCCCAACTTCTCGATCAACCACACCAAGAGCGCCTCGCAGCTCAAGGAGAACATGCCTAACCTGGTGGAGTGCATCAATCAGGACATCAAGGTGGACCTGGGCCACGCCAGCAAGCAGGCGGGCCAGGCATCCTTCATGTCGCTTGAGGCCGCTGTGCGCGACCTGAAGTCCGGGCTGATTGACGTGCTCGTGACAGCGCCCATCAGCAAGGAGAACATCCAGAGCGAGCAGTTCCAGTTCCCAGGGCACACCGAGTACCTGGAGAGTGCAGCCGGAGACGGCGACAAGGCCATGATGATCCTGTGCACCGACAACCTGCGCATCGCGTTGGCGACCATTCACCTGCCGCTGTCACAGGTTCCCACGGCCCTCACTGTTGAAGGCATCCGCGAGAAGCTGCTCATGTTCAACAACTCGTTGAAGCGTGACTTCTATATCGACAACCCACGCATTGCCGTGCTGTCGCTCAATCCCCATGCTGGCGAGAGCGGCATCCTGGGCAGTGAGGAACATGACATCATCAAGCCAGCCATGCAACTGTCGCTCGATGAGGACGATGTGCAGTGCTTTGGCCCCTATGCAGCCGACGGTTTCTTCGGCGCGCGCCATTATCGCCGCTTTGACGGCGTGCTGGCCATGTATCATGACCAGGGCCTGGCCCCGTTCAAGACCATCGCCATGGACGAGGGCGTGAACTTCACCGCTGGCCTGCCCATTGTGCGCACCAGTCCTGACCACGGCACGGGCTATGACATTGCCGGCCAGGGCATCGCCAACGAGTCCTCGATGCGCCATGCTATCTACACCGCCATCGATGTGTGCCGCAACCGTGCACGGTATGACGAGTCGCGCCAGAACCCGCTACCCAAACTGTTCCAGGACCGCGGCCGTGACAATGTGAAGTTGGATCTCACCAAAGTGGAGAGTTAGTTAGGAGTTAGGAGTTAGGAGTTGGCATCCGCGTTCATTCTGCTGTTGATTTTCGATTATTATCCAATACATTATGATAAAAGGGATTATCTTTGATTACGGGGGGACGCTCGACAGCCGCGGTGTCCACTGGAGCGAGGTACTGTGGCACGGCTACCAGCAAGCCGATGTGCCCATTGACAAGGAGACCTTCCGAACGGCCTACGTTGAGGGCGAGCGTGCGCTGGCCCGCGAACGCATCATCCTGCCCCAGGACAACTTCCACACCCTGCTGCGCAAGAAGGTGGCTCTCGAGATCAGTTACCTGTCCGAGCAGCCTGATGAAGTCACCCGGGCACTGTGGATTGACGTGATTGCCGCCTATTGCGACAACGCTGCCCGCAGCTGCATCAACGAGGCCCGTCCCATGCTTGAAGAACTGCACGAGCAGTACCCAATGATGCTGGTGAGCAACTTCTATGGCAACATTGATGAGGTGTTGCGCGACTACGGCATCCGTCACCTGTTCAAGGGCATCATCGAGAGTGCTGTCGTCGGTATCCGCAAGCCCAACCCCACCCTATTTCGCCTGGGTGTTGACGCGCTCGAACTGCCAGCAGACGAGGTGCTTGTCGTGGGAGACAGCCTGCGCAAAGACATAGAACCCGCTGAACAGCTTGGTTGTCAAGTGTTGTGGCTCAAGGGCAAGGGATGGACCGATGCCGAAGACCAACAGACCCACCCGCACACCATCACCCGCGTGACCCAGGTCTCAGAGTGGTTACACAAACAATAACGCATCATATCTCACATTATATAATAGTATCAAATGAACTACGCTATCATTGCTGCAGGTGAAGGGTCCCGACTGGCCCAGGAAGGCATTGCCAAGCCCAAGCCCCTTGTCGAACTGCAAGGAGAGCCCATGATAGGGCGCTTGATCAACATCATGCTCAGGTGTAACGCCGAGAGCATCAGTATCATTGTCAACGAATTCATGACCGAGGTGCGCGAGTACCTTGAGAGCCTTGAACTTCCAGTCCCCTTTAACCTGGTGGTCAAGACCACGCCCAGCTCGATGCACAGCCTGTGGCACTTGAGCCGTGTGATTCCGCAGGGCAAATTCTGCCTAACGACGGTGGACACCATCTTCCGCGAGGAGGATTTTAAGGGCTACATCGAAGCCTTTGAAGCCGATAACGAGCATGACGGCATGTGGGCCGTCACCCCGTTTGTCGACGATGAAAAGCCCTTGTGGGTCGAGGTGGATGACCAGATGGGAATCACCGCCTTTCGTGACAAGGGTTGGGATGGTGCAAGATATGTGTCGGGCGGAGTGTATGCCATGACCGACAAGGCCTTCAGCGTTCTTGATGACTGCATCAATCAAGGCATCAGCAGGATGCGCAATTTCCAGCGCGCCCTGGTTGACAACGGCTATCGTCTGCAGGCCTACAGCATCGACAAGATTGTTGATGTTGACCATGCCGAAGACATCGCTACTGCCGAGGCCTTCCTCAACAGCTAAGTTATCCCACCCTACCCTGAATTAACAAAAGTTGGGCACCATTGAAAAAGGTGCCCAACTTTTGTTAATAACCGGCAGCTGTAAAGCCAGTTGCAATCGGTCAGTTGCCGTTCAGGATGTTGCTGATAACTGTTGTCACATCGTTCACATCGATATCACCATCTTCATTGACGTCGGCACAAATTTGGCAGATGCCATTCTCATTACCCAGGATGAAGGCGATGATCATTGTCACATCGTTAACGTCGACCACATCGTCATGGTTAACATCACCAAGCATGTAGGGATGGTCATTCTCATGCAAGGTTACCTCCATGACGTTGCTCCAGTCACTCACGGTGCCATCGATGTAGAGAGCCTTCACTCTGTAGAGGAAGGTGCCACCCTCGGCCAGATCCTTAACGGTGTAATATTTATCGGGAGTGATGCCCTCAATCAGGCGATAGTTGGCATCTCCGGTCTCGGTGGCCATGAGAGTTGCCGGGGTTGCATCACCCGAGTAAACTTCAATCTTGGCGATATCGGGCGAGTAGTTGGCATCGGTGGTGGTGATGGTGATCTTCTCGCCGCTGCTGGCCGTTACCAGCCAGTACTTGGTTGCACCAACCGTGAAGCTCTGGTTCACCGAAGCGGTCTGCGGCGTACCCACAGCCAGGTTTCCGGACCCGTCGCTTGTTGAGGCAGTGGTGATCTTCATCGTGAAGGTGCCATTCGTGTATCCCTCGGGAATTGTATAGGTGATGTTACCGGCAGTACCAGTGCCATTGTAATTGTTCCTGAAGTAGATGACCGAGTTGAGACCACCACGCACGTTGGTACCACCCCAAGGAGCAGGCAAGGTGATGTCATAATAACCCGTGCTGCTTCCCGAGAAGTCGGTACCTGCAACAGATCCGATGAGGACAGGCTCAACCGTCTTGGGGCTCACCTCGAGGGTGTAGCTCGAAACATTGACTGCTGGTGTCTCATCGGTCCACTCGGCGCGGAAGCGCGTCAGCGCCACATAGATGTCATTGGGCTCGAGCATCACGGGGCCATACTTAGTCAGCGTTGCCACACCAGTCAAGTTGACGGTAACAGCAGATGCGCTACCACCGCTGATAGTGACAGTAGCGTTCTGGTTGCCGAAGGTGGCGGGAGCGTAGGTCACCGTGACAGTGACGCCATTGCCGGCCTCGTTAGCAGTCACGCTGGTACGGTCGATTGCATACACGCCATTCTCATCATTCAGGGTGAGGGTCAGGTTACCCGTCAAGTTAGCGCCACTAACAGTAAATGTCTTGGTCACGGTCTCACCCGTCACAGCATTGAACGACAGCGAAGTGGGATTAACATTAATCCTGGGCGTGTCATCATTGGCGGTACCATTCAGGGGCACGGTGATGGTCTCGGCATCGCTGCTTGAGATTGTGATTGTGCCCGTGTGCGTGCCAGCAGCACTGGGATTGTAGGTCACAGTGATGGTCGAACCACTGGTAGCACTATTCTTGGTTACCGAGGTCTTGTCGATACTGAAGCCTGTTCCACTGACGCTCAAGGTCACATTGCCTGTCAGGTCGGTACCTTTCAGAAGGAAGGTCTTGGTGGCAGCAGTGCCCAACGAAGTAGTAAACGTCAGCGAGGACGGGGTTGCTGTCAAGGCCGGTTTGTTGGTTGCGGTGCCCGTCAACGAAACGGTCTTGCTCTCGGCACCCGAGCTGGCAATAGTAACAGTACCCGTTTGAGTACCGGCTGCAGTGGGCTTGTAGGTCACGGTGACTGTAGCACCTGCTGCAGCCTGTGTTGCCGTGATGGTCGAGGGCGAGATGGAGTAAACCGAGCCGCTATTGGTCAAGGTCACGTTACCCGTCAGGTTCTTGCCTGTGACGGTAAAGGTCTGGGTGTAGGTCTCACCCGTGTAACCTGTGAAGGTCAATGAGGTGGGATCAACGGTCAAGGTGGGATCGGTGGTCTGCGGCGGCTGAATGCCGATTACCATCTGCTGGTATACGCTGAAGTTGTAGCTGCTGTAGCCGAAGGAGTTAAGTGCACACCATGCGTTACCGTCGCCGCTCCAGCCAAAGTTGATATGATACTTGTTGGTGCTACTGTTGTAGCCATCAACATTGAATGCGTGACCGCCAGCGTTACTGCTCACTGCCATGAACACGATGGGACGGCCTGCAGTCATCTCCTCCTGTATCATTGCAGCCCACTCAGTATCAGAATAAAGCGTTGTGCCACCACTGTAGGCACTCGTCTTCTTCACCAGGCGCGTTGTGCTCGAATCATACCCGAACATGATGAACATGTCAGCCACGTTTTGGGCGTCATCCACGCTGATACCGCTACCGTTGCGACCATACGTCATCTTCTCGGCTTGGCCCACATAGCGCATCAGGGTTGCAACAGCCGTTCCCTGATCAGTCGTGTAGCTGCCAGTGTAATCATCCAACATGTTAGCCCAGTCAAATGTTGTTGAGGGCAGAGCAGCATAGGTGAAGGATTTATAATTGGTGGACCAGCTGGACGACGAGATGTCGAGCTGATCGGTATAGGCTGGTACTGTCCCCGTTGCACCCGTCGGGTATTTCCAATAGTACAACACCATCGATGCCGAAGTTGCGGGGCAGCCCGTCAGACACTGATAAGTGGTACCGCTGTAAGTGAATCTGCACTGATTATAGTAGGGTGCTTCTTGATCCCAATTACAGGTCAGCAGCGGGCCGATAGTGGTAGCCTTGAGCGAGGGGGTGTTCTTTGGGCTCACGATGGGATCAACCTTGACTTTAGGGTTCTCCTGCAGGAAGGTGATCTCGGTCTTGTACTGGTTGAGCATGTCCTGCAAGCCCAGTGGCAGATTGTTGACGTCCTTGAGGGGCGCGTCACCAATCATGAGGATTTCCTCGGCACGGTCATCACCGGCAACTACAATGAAAGTAGTCGATGTGTTGAAGATGTAATAGGCAGGCTGATTGAGTTCGGTTGAACCAACCTCAGCCTTGAGTAACACGGGGTTGAGTGCAGCTGGTGCCATCAGTTTCCCAGAATAAAGCTCATTGGTTAAAAAACTCTTCGCTTTCCTTAACGCGGTCGCCTCATCAACAGGCGCAGCCATCATTGTCATCGCCGCAATGGCGACAGTCAACAAAAATAGTAATCTTTTCATATACATTAGAATTTAAAAAATGAGTTATCTGAACAGACGTTTATAAAGTTTACCTAATTGTTTGGAGCAAAAATACTACATTTTTGTTACTTATGCAGTATTTTAACTAAAATCTGACACAAAATTTCAACAAACCCGACAAATTTATAAACCATTCCCGCTTTTCGATAAATGATTGCCACTTTACTCAAAACCACATGAAGAGCGGGGCACCCTCTCGGTCGAGAGAATGCCCCGCAAATGGATTCAGCGATATGTCAGCCTATTCACACATCAGTCAAGAAGATGATATACACCATTAACGGGCTTAGCCGTCTTGGCTGCATCTCCAGATGAAAGGATAATGCCAATCAAGGCTGTCACATCCGACACGTCGATGTCGACATCACCATTCACATCGGCACAAACAACGCAGCAACCGTTGTCATTGCCCAAGATGTAGCCAATCAACATGGTAACGTCGGACACGTCAATCACAGTGTCATGGTTGACGTCACCAAGCTCATAGCCATGGCCGTTCTCGAACAGTGTAACCTCCTCGACATTGCTCCATGCGCTCTGGGTTCCGTCTGCATAGATGGCCTTTACTCTATACAGGAAGGTGCCACCTGCGGTCAGATCGTTGACGGTGTAGTTGAACGTGCCAGCATCGATACCCTCGATCAAGCGGTAGTCGGGGCCACCGGTCTCACTGGCCATGAGCAAGTTCAGGGCAGCAGTCTTGTCGCCAGCATAGATAGTGATGTTATGCAATGCATAGCAACTCTGCAGGGTCTTCAAGGTGATGTTATCGCTCTGCGCAACATCAAGGACAACGGTGTAGGTCGCATACTCGCTTGTGTTGGAGAAGGTGATCTGTTGCGAGCCCATGCTGGATGCAATCTCAACGATAGCGTCGGTATAGTCATCGGCATTGAAGCGCAGCACATCCACAACCACGGTCACCTTGTCATAGCCCGTGAAGTCATAGGTCGGGCTCACGATGGTGGCATAGTTGCTGTTGTAGGCCCTCGATACCACTGCTCCGTCATCGATGTAGAGATAGGTGGTAGCACTCCAGCCCGTGGGCAAATAGGTAGAAGCATTGCTGATCTGGTTGGTATAAGAGCCGCTGGTGTTGGTGACAGCCGTCAGACTGCTGAAGTCGGCGTTGCCTACCTCTACATAGGCGGGCAGCTCAGGCTCTTCGGGCTTAGTGTTCACCTCGAGGGTGTAACTGGCCACGTTCTCGACGGGAGTAGCGTCGGTCCAGTCGGCGCGGAAGCTTGTCAAGTTGATGTAGCTCTCGTTGGCGGGCTGCATGACAGGAGTATACCTCTCAAGGTCGCTATCCAGCAGAGTCACCTCCTCGGTGTTACTGTTGCCCACGGCACCATTGGTGTAGTTGGCAACGACATAGAAGTAGAAGGAGCCACCCTCGGTGAGGCCAGTAACGGTGTAGCTCTTGCTGGTGATACCGGTAATGACACGATAAGTAGCATCGCCGCTTTCACTGGTCTTGAGTTGCTTAGCGGTGGTGAGGTCACCGGCATAAACCTTCATGTACCTCATGTCGGGCATGCCCGATGCTGTGACTCTCACATAGTCGGTGGTAGCACAATTCAGCACTACAGTGTACCATGCGAACGCACTGCCTGACGGGAGAGTGATGGTTTTGCTCTCGGCACTGGTAGCCACGGTGATCGTGTTGCTACTGTTATAAGGCTCAGCATAGATCATCACAGATACCTTATCATAACCATTGAGGTCATAGTTACGGGTCTGCACATAGCCGCTTGAACTCAGATAACTTGCGCTATTAGTGGGATAATAAGAGAAGCCATTTGAACTCCAGCCAGAGGGCAAGCTATTGGAAGCGGTCCAGTCGGTGGTATCGAGCAGGGCAATAGCGGGGGTAAAGGGTTCGGCGCTAACATAGAGGGTGTAACTCTCCACGTTCTCGGCGGGCGTGGCATCGGTCCAGGTAGCCGTGAACGAGGTAGTGGTGATGTCGCTGGCTTCTTGCATCACAGGGGCATAGGTCTCCAGCGGGGGAGCCACGGCGGTACCGTTGATCTTGACGGTCACGGTCTCGGCATCGGTGCTGGTCAGGGTGACGGTAGCCTCCTGGTTGCCGGCCTTGGTGGGATTATAGGTAACAGTGACGGTGACACCGTTCTCGGCCTGCGAGGCGCTGATGCTGGTGGTGCTCAGCGAGAAGGCATTGTCACCGCTGATGCTCAGGGCCACGTTGCTGGTGAGGTTGGCACCGGTAACGGTAAAGGTAGCGGTCTCGGGAGTGCCCACAGTGGCATTCATCGTGAGCGTGGTGGGGTTAACCGTGATCCTGGGGTTGTTGAGAGCCCCTGCAGGAGGCTCGATGCCGATGATCATGGCCTCGCCCCAGTTGAAAATATAAGAACCCGTTGAACCCGATGTTGAACCATTAGCGGTGGTGAAGTTGTGCAACGTGCAATAACCATTGGACGAACCGCTCCAACCCCAGTTGACGTAGTACTTGCCACTGCTATCGACACCAAACACATTGAAGGCGTGACCTCCATGGTCGGAGTTCCTACTGTCATAGGCCAGATACTCGATGGGACGGCCGTTATGCAGCTCGTTCAGCATCCATTCGTTCCACTGAGCATCGGTGTACTTCTGAGAACCATTGGAAGAACCATTAAACTCGGTGAGCAACAGGTACTGGGCATCGGTGTAGCCCATATTGAGAACGCCCTGATAAATCTCGGGATCGTTAGCACCACTGGCACTGGAACTGTAATAATAATCGGGAATAGACTGGCCCGCATAGCGCATCAGCCATGCCACGGCGTTAGCCTGATCAGTCGTGTAGGAAGCTGAGTGAGAGCTACCATTATCGTCATAGTATGTACCATAATGATCAATGATGTTAGCCCAGTCGGCTGCACGTTCAGACAGAGCTGAAGCGGAGCTGCCACCAGTGCCTGAAATGGCTGCGCAAGCAGGGAAGGTCTCGGGCCATTTCCACTTGTAGTAGCACATACTCAGCGAGGTGGCCGGGCAGCCAGTGAGGGCACGGCTCCAGCTACTGCCTGGACACTGGTTGTTGTAAGGAGCCGACTGGTCCCAGGTGGCGGTTACCAGCGGGGCAACGGCGGTGGTGGCAAACTTGGGTGCCTTCACCGGCTCCATAGGTCCAGCCTTGAGACCATCGATCTGATATTTGTACTTGTTGAGCAGCCACTGCATAGCGGGAGGAATGTTGTCCATGTCGAGAGCACCTTCCTCACCATACATCAGGATCTGGGGTGCCAGATCATCACCTGCAACCACAACATAGGATTTTGCTGAGTTGAAGATGTAGTAGTCCGTCGCTGAGGGCCTGGCTACCGATTTTTCTGACCAAGCGAGACGGAGGTCGGATGCTGCCGAGGCTTTAAGACGGCCAGTTGCTACTTGTTTTTTTAGAAACGTGTTGGCTGCGGCCTGTGCCTGTGATGGAGTCACATCGGCCGCCGACAATTGCAGAGTCGTTAGAACGACTGCGAAAAGAAATAATAATTTTTTCATACACATGAGAATTTATAAAAACATGATTTTGATAAGGTGGTTATCAGTTTATGCAAACTCAATTAGCAAATGTAATGCTTTTTTAAATACTGTGCAATTTTTAAGGCATTTTTTTAAAAACATCAACAAAAAAACAAGATTTTGTGAGTAAATGGGTCTATTTTATCAGATGATTTTTGTTGTTTCTCATCATGCAGCGAGGCACCCCTTCGGTCGAAAGGATGCCCCACAAAGTATTTTCAAAGGTGACTATTGTGTCTTTAACGTCAATCCAGAAGCATGTAGATGCGATTAGTCGGCACATTCAGCTTGGCCGGAGCCGTTAGGATGACATTGATGAGGCTTGTGACATCAGCCACGTCAATCTCGCCATCGGGATTCACATCGGCACAGATAACGCAGCAGCCGTTGTCAACGCCCAGGATGTAGCCGATGAGCATTGTCACATCATTGACGTCGACCATTTCATCGTGATTCACGTCGCCAATCATGTAGGGATGATCGTTCTCGTGCAGGGTCACCTCCTCGATGTTGCTCCAGTCGCTCTCGGTGCCATCGATGTAGAGGGCCTTGACCCTGTACAGGAAGGTACCACCGGCGGTAAGATCCCTAACAGTGTAATAGAACGTGCCGGGATCAATGCCCTCAATCAGGCGGTAGTCAGCGCCACCGGTCTCACTGGCCATCAACAGGTTCTGTGCTGCAGTCAAGTCACCGGCATAGATGGTGATGTCATGCAGTGCATAGCAGCTCTGCAGTGTCGTGAGGGTGATGAGGTCGCTCTGGGCCACATCAAGCACCACGGTGAATGTAGTGTAGTCGCTCGTGTTGGAGAAGGTGATCTGTTGCGAGCCCATGCTCGATGCTATCCTGACGATGGCCTCGGTATAACTGTCGGCATTGAAGCGCAGCACATTCACCACAACGGTCACCTTGTCATAGCCCGTGAAGTCATAGGTCGGGCTCACGATGGTGGCATAGTTGCTGTTATAGGCCCTCGATACCACTGCTCCGTCATCGATGTAGAGATAGGTGGTGGCACTCCAACCCGTGGGCAGATAGTTAGCCGCATTGTTGATCTGGTTAGTGTAGGAGCCACTGGTGTTAGTCACAGCAGTCAAGTTGCTGAAGTCGGCATTGCCAACCTCAACATAGTCGGGCAGTTCAGGTTCGGTGGGCTTGGCGTTCACCTCGAGGGTGTAACTCTGTACATTGTAGGTCGGCGTTTCGTCGGTCCACTCGGCGCGGAAGCGCGTCAACGCCACGTAGGCATCGTTGGGCTCGAGCATCACCGGAGCATACTTGATGATGTTGGCCGTACCGTTCAAGTTAACGGTGACAGGACTTGCTCCGCCACCACTGATCACAACCGAAGCAGTGTGGTTGCCAAATGCAGCAGGATTGTAGGTCACGGTCACGGTGACACCCTGAGCGGCCTCGGCGGCGCTGATGGTGCTGGGCTGGATGCTGTAAACGCCGTTAGCGTCGTTCAGGGCCAGCGTCAAGGCACCCGTCAGGTTCTGACCAGTCACGGTGAAGGTTGCCGTTGCGGTCTCGCCAGCGATGGTGCTCATGTTCACCACGTCGGTCGAGGCGGTTATCGTGCGCTGGATTTGGGCTGCATTACCATTGAGGTTGACGGTAACAGGCTGTGCTCCGCCGCCACTGATGGTCACCGTGCCACTGTGGGTGCCGGCTGCCGTGGGATGATAGGTCACAGTCACCGTCACGCCATTGGCTGCCTGGTTGGCTGTCACACTGGTGCAGCTGATGGTGTAAACGCCATTCGGGTCGTTCAGAGCCAGGGTGAGGTTGCCTGTCAGGTTAACGCCGCTGACCGTGAAGGTCTGGGTGACGGTCTCGCCTTCGGTACAGTTGAAACTGAGTGAAGTGGGCATTGCCGTGATGGTGGGAGCCACAGCCGTACCCGACAGGGTGACGGTCTGGCTCTCGGCACCGCCGCCACTGATGGTCACCGAGGCATTGCTGTTGCCAGCCACGGTGGGATTGTAGGTCACAGTGACATTCACGCCATTGGTGGACTGGGCCTGTGCGGCAGTGATGCTGGTGCGGTCGATGCTGTAGTTGCCGTTGGCGTCCTTAAACATCGTGTGCTGGAAGTCAATACCATCGTCGATCACACCGACGACTACACCCGAGCCCTTGAAGGCTTGCGGCAGGCCGGCTGTGATGGCATCGTTGCTGAAGTTGAGCACATCGTCGGTGTTGGTGTAACTGCGGCTCATGTCGGTATTGAGTTTCAACTTGCGCGCCACATTGATTTCGCGCACATCCGACAGCTCGGCAACAAGTTCAATCTTGTCGATGGGAATCAAGGCAACAACAAAATTGTCGAATCGAGCCTGGATCATGACACCCATGCTCTCCAACTTGGATGTGCGGTTGGGATCAATGTGGATGAAGGCCGAAACCACGTCGACTCCATTAACGCGCTCGGCGGGAGCGATAATGCGGTCCACTGGTTGAGTGCGCAACAGCGGTGGGCGGGAATACGTTTTTGGACCGTCAATCTTCAAGTCCAGGGAGATTTTACCGTCTCGTTCAGCAATAAACAGCTGAGTAGAAGCTGACAGTTTCTCATTGATACCTGCAATGGCAGTGGCAAACACAGCCAATGTCATCACACAAATTAGAAGGATTTTTTCATAAAGATTCTATTAAATGATTACTATAACAATTGATTTTGGTTACGGTTTTTGGGATATGCCTTGAATGTGGTTACAACGTGGCAAATTTACAGTTTATTTCTCACTTACAAAAATTTCTGCATCAAAAACAATGGTTTTGATAACAAATTATCCATAAAAATGCCCAACAACCAACAAATAGCTATTCCAGGCACGCGAATTGACAAAAAGAGAAGAAACAACGCATGACGACAATCTAAAAAAATGTTATCAAGGCAAATTCTTAACCAGAATTGTCAAAAAAAGGGTCAAAGCAGGGGTTTATTGCAGTATGTAGCATTAACATTATTTAAGCATCTGCACGTGGAACACGTGCCTTGTTTTGCTTTTTTAATAAATATCACTAATATTTTAACTACCCAAAACCAAATTTTAAAGTTCTTTTATAACTCAATTCAAAAAAAGGCAGTAATTTAGCGGCGTTTTTTTGCAATGGGGTGCTATGCCCCGGCATGAAATCGCCACATGACTCATGGTGTGGCACATTATTAATAATATATCAAAATTGATAATAACCTAAACATTAAGTGTAAATAAGATTATGGCAAAAGAAATCGTTAAGCCCGCTACCGGCAAGTTAGGAATCATGGTAGTAGGATTGGGTGCCGTGAGCACCACGTTCATGACTGGTGTAATGATGGCTCGCAAGGGACTTGCAAAGCCCGTTGGCAGCATGACACAGTATGACAAGATTCGCGTTGGAAAAGGTGAGAACAAGAAATATCTGCATTACAAGGATATCGTCTCGATGCCCACGCTCGACGACATCGTGTTCGCCGCTTGGGATGTGTTCCCCGAGAACGCCTATGAGAGCGCTATCAATGCCGAGGTGCTCAAGGAGAAGGACATCGAGCCCGTTAAGGACGAGCTGTTGAAGATCAAGCCCATGAAGGCTGCCTTTGACAAGAACTACGCCAAGCGCCTGGACGGCGACAACGTGAAGCAGTGCAAGGACCGCTGGGACATGACCGAGCAGGTTCGCGAGGACATCCGCAACTTCAAGAAGGAGACTGGTGTTGACCGCGTGGTAGTGCTGTGGGCTGCATCGACCGAGATCTATGTCGAGCCCGACATGAAGTATCATGGCACCATTGCCGACCTGGAGCAGGCCATGAAGGACAACGTTGTTGACAAGGTTGCTCCCTCGATGTGCTATGCCTATGCAGCGCTGATGGAGGACTGCCCCTTCATCATGGGTGCCCCCAACACCACCGTCGACATCCCCGCCATGTGGGAGTTGAGCGAGAAGACCAACGTGCCCATTGCCGGCAAGGACTTCAAGACTGGCCAGACCCTGGTGAAGAGCGGTTTCGCCCCCATCATCGGCACACGCATGCTGGGTCTGAACGGCTGGTTCTCGACAAACATCCTGGGCAACCGTGACGGCCTCGTGCTGGATGAGCCCGCCAACTTCCGCACCAAGGAGGTGAGCAAGCTCTCGACGCTCGAGTCAATCCTCGTTGCCGACAATCAGCCTGACCTGTACAGCGACTACTACCACAAGGTGCGCATCAACTACTACCCGCCCCGCAACGACAACAAGGAGGGTTGGGACAATATCGACATCTTCGGATGGATGGGCTATCCCATGCAGATCAAGATCAACTTCCTGTGCCGTGATTCCATCCTGGCCGCACCCTTGTGCCTTGACCTGTGCTTGCTCATGGACATGGCTCACCGCGCCGGACGCTGTGGCACCCAGCGCTTCCTGAGCTTCTTCCTCAAGAGCCCGATGCACGACTACACGCAGGACGAGATCCCCGTTAACCACCTGTTCCAGCAGTATGTGATGCTGAAGAACGCCATCCGCGAGATGGGCGGTTATGAGGCCGACGAGGAAATCGACTAACGCAAACCACACAAGGCTGTCCCTCGCATGTGCGAGGCACGGCTTTGACAGAGCAACTCAAAATGGTGAGGTGAAGGCATTATTGCTTTCACCTCATCTTTAGTTTGTAGGCATTTTGACAAATTCACTTTATTTTAAAAAAAATTATAAGGGTAACACTTGCCGTTTGCGTGAATTACCTTAAATTTGCAGCAGATTATGCGGTGTTGGGAACAGCAATACCACATTTATCATTAATATGTAACAAGAATTGAACAAAATTAGCTCAATATGCAACAAATAGCTCAAGAAGATCTGGTGGCAAAAATGGCCGCCGAGGAGAAGAAGAAGAAACGTGCCCGCACTGGTATTAAGTGGGACCGACTTTTCATGGCTTGTGCCTACAACTGGTATTGGTTCATCTTGTCGATGATCATTTGCGCCAGCATCGCCTACCTGTATGCCAAGACGCAACCCCAGTATTACATTGCAAAATCGTCTATTTTGATCCGTTCTAAGGACAGTGCCCAGGGAACCCCGTCGATGACATTCAGCGACCTGGGGCTTAGCACGGTGAACTATATCCCCAACGAGCCGTTCAAGCTGAGGTCTTCACGCACCATGGAGGTCGTGGTTAACTCACTGGGGCTCAATGTCCAATACTACGGGCACATGTTCCTGCGCGACGTGAACATCTACAAGGACACGCCCGTGCAGGTGACTCCCCTCAAGGAGGTCACAAGCGGTTTCTCGATGACCATCATTCCCAAGGGAGGAGACAACTTTGAGTTCCGGGTGGGTGAGGGTCCCTGGAAGAAGGCCCACTTCGGCAACAAGGTCAATACCGATTATGGACCCATTGCCATCACCAAGACCAACAAGTATAACGAGAGCTATGTGGATTACAATGTGATTGTTAACGTTAGCAACCCGTTGGCAATGGCGAGGTCGCTGGCATCTAACCTGGTCGTTGAGTTTGCCAGTGACCACAGCGATGTGCTCAATCTTGCCATCAGGGGACAGAATGCCGAGATGTGCGCCGACATCCTTAACGCCCTGGTTGTGGCTTACAACCAAGAGGGTATCAATGACATGAACCAGGTGGCCCGCAGCACCGAGGCCTTTATTGCCGAGCGTGTTGCCGACCTCTCGAAGGACTTGAGCGGTGTGGACAACGAGGTGGCTATTTTGACTGCCAACTCAGCCAATTCCATCATGCTTGGTAACCAGGCCAACACCTTGAACAGGGTCAACGAGACCGAGAACACTGGTCTTGAAATCAACCTTGCGTCCCAGATCCGCAACTTCATTGCCGGCATGGGACCGAGCGACCTGATTCCTGTGAACACTGGCATGAACAATACCGGCATTATCTCTCAAATCACGGAATATAATGCTGCCATGCAAGATTACCAGAAGATCTCCGCCACATCCAGCGCCGAGAACCCCGTGATGAAAGAGTTGTCAGCCTCGCTGGCTAACCAGAAGCGCAACATCCTCGCCAGTCTTGACAATTACATCAGCACATTGCGCACCAAGCAGAGCCAAGCCCAGCGCCTCCAGAGCCAGGCCAGCAGTAGCATGACAGCCAATCCTGCCCACGAGAAAGCTATTACCGAGGTTACCCGTCAGCAGAAAATCAAGGAGCAACTGTACCTGTACCTGCTCAACAAGCGCGAGGAGAACGCCTTGCAGATGGCGATTACCGAGCCCAATGCCAAGGTGATGGAGCCGGCCATTCCCATCAACACCCCCATTACCGCTCCGTTGACCCGCGTGGTCCTCACGGGTATGGTGATTGGTCTGTTGATTCCCGCATTCATCCTTTACGGCGTGTTCTGGTACTTCTCGCTCGATAAGACCATTCACACCCGCCGTGAGATTGAAGAGGTTTGCGACATTCCCATCCTGGGCGAATTGCCGGCCAAGAAGAACAATATCACTGGTGAGATCGTGGTTAACGAAACCTCTAACGACCGCATGAATGAGGCCTTCCGTATCGTGCGCAATAACCTCGACTTTGTCACTGACCAGAACAAAGACAAAAAAGAGGGCACGGTCATCCAGTTCACGTCGACCATGTCGGGTGAAGGAAAGAGCTTCGTTGCCGTGAACCTGGCATTGTCCTACACCTATGTGAACAAGAAGGTCATCGTAGTCGACCTAGACTTGCGCAAGGGTAAGTTCTCGGAGTATGTGGGCGTTCAGGACGGACGTGGAGCCTCAGCCTACCTCTCGGGCAAGGAGACCGACTTGAATAAGGTCATTCACCGCGGTGCCCTGCATGAGGGATTTGACATCATCAGCGTTGGAGCCATTCCTCCCAACCCCACGGCCCTGCTGATGAGTGACAACATGAGCAAGATGGTAGAGCAACTCAAGAAGGAATATGACTTCGTTATCCTGGATACCGTGCCCTATAACCTGATTGCCGATGCCGCCATCGTGAACCGATTTGCCGACCTGACGATTTACATTGTGCGTGACGGCAGGGTTGAGCAGCAGTTCATGTATGAGCTTGAGTGCCTCTCTGATGAAAAGAAGATCAACAACTTGACCATCCTGGTTAACGACATCAAGGTGAGCAAGACCCGCTATAACTACTCCTATGCCTACGGCTATGGCAAGGGCTATGGTTATGGATACGGGTACGGATACGGATACGGATATGGTGGCGACAGTGGTGGCTACTATGTTGACGATACCCCCAAGGATCGCGAGAAGCCGATTAATGGTTAATCCAACACCTATAGGAATCAATGACATTCGGGTTTCACAAGTTGCGTGAGGCCCGAATGTATCATCAATAGAAAGATAAGAAGAACATGAGAATAGCAATTGTAGGTACAGGGTACGTTGGCCTGGTGACAGGAACCTGTTTCAGTGAGATGGGTGTCCACGTGACATGTGTGGACGTGGACGAGCGCAAGATCGAGGCCTTGAAGCAAGGCATCATCCCTATCTATGAGCCTGGGTTGGAGACCCTGGTCACCAAGAACATGAAGTCCGGCAGGCTGCGTTTCACCACGCGCCTCGAGGACGTGATTAATGAGGTTGACATCATCTTCAGTGCAGTTGGCACGCCTCCCGACGAGGATGGCAGCGCCGACCTGCAATATGTGCTCAATGTGGCCAGGACCATCGGCCAGAACCTCAACCACTATGTGGTTGTTGTCACCAAGAGCACAGTCCCTGTTGGTACCGCACGCAAGGTCAAGGCCGTCATCGAGGAAGAACTACAAAAACGGGGCGTGAATGTGGAATTTGACGTGGCCAGCAATCCTGAGTTCCTCAAGGAGGGCAATGCCGTGAAGGACTTCATGAGTCCTGACCGAGTTGTGGTTGGTGTTGACAGCGAGCGGGCCCGCAAGCTGATGGCACGCCTCTATAAGCCGTTCATGATTGTGAGCGATCGTCTCATTTTCACCGACATCCCGTCGGCCGAAATGATCAAGTATGCCGCTAACTCCATGCTCGCCACACGCATCAGTTTCATGAACGACATTGCCAACCTGTGCGAACTGGTGGGTGCTGACGTCAACATGGTGCGCAAGGGCATTGGTAGCGACACACGAATCGGCAAGAAGTTCCTGTATGCCGGCTGCGGTTATGGCGGCTCTTGCTTCCCCAAAGACGTGAAAGCCCTTATCAAGACCGCATCCAGTCACGGATACTCCATGCGAGTGCTACAGGCCGTTGAGGAGGTGAATGCCGACCAGAAGGTTATCCTGTTCCAAAAACTCGTCAACCATTATGGCGGCGAGGTGAGCCAATTGGCAGGCAAGACCATCGCCCTGTGGGGCCTGGCATTCAAGCCTGAGACCGATGACATGCGTGAAGCCCCTTCGCTGGTCCTCATCGACCTATTGCTCAAGGCTGGAGCCACAGTCAAGGTCTATGACCCGGTGGCCATGAAGGAATGCCAGCGCCGCATCGGTGATGTTGTCACCTATGCCACAGACATGTATGATGCCGCCGATCATGCTGACGCATTGATGCTGGTTACCGAATGGAAAGAATTCCGCATGCCCAATACCGAGACCCTCTTGCACAGGATGCATGGACGACTCATCCTGGACGGACGCAACATCCTGGATGGCGAGGAACTGCATCAGGCAGGATTTGAATATCATTGCATCGGCAAATAACCGTCACCATTTCACACAAGAAGAGCTGCCAGTTCAGGCAGCTCTTCTTTGTTGGATATTGTGGCTAAAGCTTTACTTCACCACGACCTTGCGTGAAGTGGTGTCACTCGATACCACATAGATGCCTGCAGGCAGATTGATTGTCGATGTGCCGGCGGTAGATGCCGTTGCCACACAATGGGCATCAAAGTCATAGACTTCGAGGGCCTCGCCCATTGGATTCTCAATCACAATCCCCTCGGCAGCAGGTACTGCAGACCATTGATTGAGTTTTGAGCCTGAGCCAAGGATGAAAGCGATGATCGATGTCACGTCGGCCACATCAATGGCATCGTCGTTGTTGATGTTGGCCACGGCCATGTTGAAGGGGGACACTTCTGTGCCCAGGATGTAACTGATGATTGCGGTCACGTCAGCGACATCCACGATGCCATCCATGTTCACGTCTCCCATCTGGAGTTGCACGATTCCCGTCACATCTGCATAGGCCGAAGCGAGGCTTGTCTGTGCGGTAATGGTGCCGTTGAACTGGCCCACGTTAGCTGTGCTTGCCAGTCTCACATAGAACACTTCGCCCGAAGGATCAAGCGTGAGCTGGTTATACCAGTTCCTCCTGTTGAGGCTAATCTGGAATTGAGAACTTACCTGGAGGGTGATGTCTTCCTCGTTATTATCAGCCGACACAGTACCCATAACAATGGGAGATTCGGCAAATTGAGCCGCCTCAATCACATCGAGAGCCGTGATGGATAGAGTGGGCATGGCTTCCTTGCTGGCGGTGAGGTTAACCACACAACTCACCTCGCTGCTGCTGATGGTCAATCGGCCTGTAGCATTTCCGGCCTGGGAAGATGAATAGGTCACCACTAACGACATGCCGGCATTAGCTGCAGCGGCAGGAATGCTCGTCGGCGACACGCTGAAACCAGTTCCCGTGACCGAGACATTCAACGCATTTGTCAGGTCGGTACCTTTTACCGAGATAGACTTTGTAACTGATGTACCCCCAGCTGCGATGGTGCCCACATTGACCGTTGAGCCATTGACAGGTGCAGTCAGTTCAGGATTGGTCACGACGGCGGGATTGCTGGTGATGGCAATGTCATCGATATTGAGACGGGCTCCGGCCGTCTGCAGAATCCTGAAGCGCACCTTGCCCGTCACGCTCAGGTTGAAGATATACTGCTGCCAGGTCGTGGTGGGTGAGCACGAGCCGACGGTGGTCCAATTGCTGCCACTGTCAGTGCTGTACTGAACCTGTACAGTCGGTGCCGACTCGCTGCTGCTCCAATTGGCGGCATAGAAGGTCACCTTGCTGGCGCCATCGGTCAAGTCCTGGGCCATTTCAATGTAGGAAGCCGAAGTTTTGCCAAAACGGCAACTCTGCGTGCCATTCTTGTTGGTGTCGGTGTTCCAGATACCCACGTCGTTGGTATTCCAAGCAAAGGCAGCGCCCTGGATAAATGTGGTGCTGTAACTTCCGTAGCCTGTGATACCCTCCCAGGTCTCTATGGTCTCGGTACCACCCGTGCTGCCGCCCGTGTTGTAGGTGGCTGTGAGCGTGGTGATGTTGGACACCTCGCTGCTGCTGATGGTCAGGCGACCTGTAGCATTGGTGGTAGTGCCGTTATAGGTCACGGTGATGGTCGTGCCAGCATTGACATTAGCTGCCGTGAGTGTTGTATTGGAAACGCTGAAGCCCGATCCTGTGACAGAGACGGTCACCGCCTTAGTCAGGTTCACACCCTTCACTGTGATGGTCTTGCTCACACCTGAGCCAGTGTTGGTGCCCACATTGATGGTGGAGCCGTTAACGGGCGATGAGATAACAGGAGTGTTGGCATCGCCGCTGCCGGTCCAAGAACTTCCTGTCTTGTTACCCCACAGATACTCAGCCAATTCGGGATGGTCGATAAACGGGTTGCGGTTGTGCTGGATGCCATACACGGCCTCGTTGCGTGTCGTCTCGAGCGTGCTCACGGGGTCATTGCGGTGCCACTCGAGCAACTGGCTGATGGCCCACGTGGTGAGGTGCTTGTAACTGCTGTTGGTGAAATCGACATTTCCGTATCCTTGAGTCCACGATCCCACGCGGTTCATGTAGCGCACGACCATATAGAAATAGGTACGCGCGAAGTCACCCTTGTACTCATCGGCGACCTCGAATACCACACCCGAGTAACCACTGTGTGAGCAATTGCCCAATTTACCCGTTCCCCATGTCTCGCCGCTATTGACATCACCAAAGGGATAATTGCCACGCTTGGCGTTGACAAAGCCATCGACAGGATAGAGGTGATAGAGGTCATGGTACATCGTGTCAGTGTCACCATTACTGCCTCCCCACCAACTGTTGGGGACAGAGTGCTCGCGGTTGTAGCAGTCCCCCACTCCACTGTAGGTGCCGCACTGGTCGGTGCTGTAAGTGAACTGGGTGTTGGAATAGCGGTCAATGATCGTGTTGCCGTTGCAGTCGGTCGTCTTGAAATAGGTCCAGTTGTTCCGGTAATATATCGGATAATGACCGTTGATAATCTGGTGCAAGGAGGTCATGAGCGCCTGGTCATTCTTGCCCAACGCAGTGTTGTAGTAAGTAGATGGGATGGCCGCGGCCATTTGCAGGCCTTGCAGGGCCACAAACATCAGTAAGAGGTTCCTTAGAATCTTTTTCATATCCTTTAGCGGTTAATAATACTGTATAATTGACTCGTTTTTCTGATTTTTCGGCAAAAGTATAAAAAACATTGGTAATTTAAGGTATTGAAAAGCAACTATTTCAACGTATGGGCAATTATATCGGCTCAACGAGGTGTTGAAAAAAGGTTAGCACGGAGAGGAAAATAGATAAAAAATGTTTAAACTGCGGCGTTTTCACCCAAGTTGCGGTAATTTTGAGTAAGTTTGCAGTCCAGAAACGCAAAGTTTATACAACAAGACAATGAAGAAGACGATTTCAAGACTGGCCATGGCCGCCGCCCTGGCGTTGCTGCTTGCCGCCTGCAACAGCGAAAGCACGACCTATCAGTACAAGACGCAATACCTGCCCGTGCAACTCGAGGGCAGCGAGAAGTGGAGCATACTTGACGTCAATAGTGGCGAGGTGATTGCCAAGGATGCCTTTGACAAGGCCCCGTCGCCCATCGTTGCCGATATGTTCTACGTCATGAACGACGATGGCACCTATGACTACTATGATGTGGCAGCACCCACCACCCCGGTAGCGGGCCACTTTGGCAGCGTGACGGCCTTCAGCGACGACGGTGTGGCCGTGTGCAGCCGCGTGGGTGAGCCGTTGTGCGTCATCGACCGCAAGGGCCAGATAGTCAAGCAGTTACCCAAGGATGTGTCACAATGCTCGATGTTCTCGCGCGGCATGGCCGCCATCCAGAACGATAACGGCATGTGGGGCTACATCAACAGCCGTGGCGACACCATCATCGCAGCCGAATACAGCAGCGCCAACATGTTCCTGTATAACGACTATGCCCTGGTTATTGACCAGAACCAGCCCAGCGACAGTGCTGTCAACTTCACGGTCATCGACAAGAGCGGCAAGGTGATGTTCACCGCCACGACGGCCGAGTATCAGCCCATCCAGCCTTACTTCATCAATGGCGTGCTGCCCGTCGTCAAGGGCGACACCGCGGTGTGCCTAAATGCCGAGGGCAAGGAAGTGGCCAATCCCATCGACGACCAGGAGAAAGTCGATAAGGCAGGATATACCGAGTATTCCCGCACTCCTAGCGGCGACTACATTGTCATCAAGGACAAGAAGACCGGCATGGTGGACAAGAACAACAACGTGCTTATCCCCATCGAGCATGACAACCTCATCGACATCAATGGTGAGCGACTGATTGCCGTGAACGGCAACACCTATCACATCATTGACCGCACAGGCAAGCCCGTGGGCAACGTCAAGTTCAGCAACGCCCACGTGAGCGAGGACAACCCCTATGCCACCCGCGGCTACATCGACACCGATCTGGCCGCAGCATCCATGATGATGATGTTTGACGAGACCAGTGCTTGCGGTGCCAACTCGTCGACGACACTCATGGACATGAACAGTATGGTTGGTACCGACGCCCTTCCCTATGTCGGCAATAACACCCTGATTATGCCCCAGGGGCCTTACTTCATCCAGTATGTATTCGACCGCGAGGTGGCAACGGCCAATGCCGACAGCACCGGGGCCGAATTCAACTATGACGCACGCATCAAGTGTGTCATCATCACGCTCAACGTCAACCACTGCCCCGCCACTACCGAGCCCACCATTGTCAATAAGGTGGAGAGCCGCCTGGGCACCAAGGGCTTTGTGCTGGCCAGGGACGGCATCTTCTGCAGCGATTACCTGACAGCACTGACCATGGGATATGACAAGGGTGTCGTAAACCTGATTTACTACATGCGCTTCAACGAGTCGGTGCCGCAGCCGCGCAACAAGCGGCAGTGAGAACCGTGGCAGAGCCATGGCATGGAGAACCCGCCTTTACAAATAATCAAAAAAACTGAGAATAATGTACTACGTTAAAAAGACACTCGAGATTTCATCGGCCCACATGCTGTACCTGGACCATAACAGCAAGTGCGAGAACTTGCATGGTCACAACTGGATTGTGGACGTTTATTGCAAGGCCCGCGAACTGGATGACAACGGCATGGTGACCGACTTCACACTCATCAAGGAGATGGTGCACGGCAAACTCGACCACAAGAATCTGAACGAGGTGCTGGACTTTAACCCCACTGCCGAGAACATCGCCCACTGGATTGTCGAGACAGTGCCCAATTGCTACCGCGCCGACGTACGCGAGAGCGCCAACAACCTGGCCATGTACGTCAAGGATGAGGACAACGACGTGGAGTAAGTTAGGAGTTAGGAATAATCTCCTACTAGGAACTAAGGACTAACAACTTAATTATGTGGAAGGTTAACGAGATTTTCTATTCCTTGCAGGGCGAGGGGTTCAACACAGGCACAGCCAGCGTTTTTATTCGATTTAGCGGCTGCAACCTGCATTGCACCTTCTGCGACACCCGTCACGAGCAGGGCACAATGATGTCGCTGCCCGAGATTGTCGAGCAGGTGATGCGCCACCCCGCTGCCCCACTCATCGTGCTCACTGGCGGTGAACCCGCACTGTGGATAGACGAGGATTTCGTTACCGCACTCAAGGAGATGACCTGCAAGCGCGTCGCCATCGAGACCAACGGCACCCGTCCCCTGCCCCACGGCATCGACTGGGTGACCTTGTCGCCCAAGACGGGCATCGGCGACAGTGGCGACTGCCCGGTGGTGCTCACCCGTTGCGATGAACTCAAGGTGGTGTATCTGGGCCAGGACCTGGCTCAATATAACGACATTGAAGCCACCCACCGCTACCTGCAGCCCTGCTGGGTCGACGACCCCGAAAAGCGCCTGCACAACCTGCAAGCGACAGTGCGGGCGGTGCTGGATCATCCCGAGTGGCGCCTTTCCCTGCAAACCCATCGCATTTTAGGGATCAAATAACAAACAGCGAGGCTTGATCAACACGGAATCAAACCTCGCTGTTAAACTTCTGCAATGCGTCGTCTTACTGGCGGCCAGTAACGGCAACGTCGCGGCTGGTCTTGGCGATGAGGCCTTGCAGCACCTTGCCCGGGCCCAGTTCCTCGGCCTCGGTCATGCCGTCAGCAACCATGTTGGCAACGATGTGGCTCCAGCGCACGGGAGCGGTGAGTTGCTGCAGCAGGTTGGACTTAATCTCCTCGGGCTCGGTGTGCGGCTTGGCATCCACATCCTGGTAGATGGGGCAAACGGGGGCCGAGAAGTCGGCAGCCTCGATAGCATGGGCCAACTCTACACGTGCAGGCTCCATCAGTGGCGAGTGGAAGGCTCCACCCACCTTGAGGGGCAATGCGCGGCGTGCGCCAGCCTCTTTCATTTTCTCGCATGCAGCCTCGATGGCGGCAATCTCACCCGAGATGACCACCTGTCCGGGACAGTTGTAGTTG
>ERZ842401.357-NODE-357-length-65492-cov-11.004355_pt1 | contig 65492 bp, 96 predicted proteins | sample MGYA00521270_ERZ842401 | MGnify/ENA primary metagenome ERZ842401 (study PRJEB31892, sample SAMEA3878208) | bioreactor metagenome | biome: Moose rumen | place: Sweden | collected 2011-10 | study: EMG produced TPA metagenomics assembly of the PRJEB12797 data set...
GCTTATACAACCCCGCCTCGTTAATCACGGTCATAGACTGCATTCCGCCAGGGGTGTAAATATTACTTACGCCCTTTTCATCCTCATCAAGCTCCTGCACTGCCATTCGTGAGTTTGTGTGTCCTAGTACATCGCAAACGTCCTTTGCCACTAACCATGCCTCTTCGTCTATCATGACAGCGCGAATAACATCACCTTTGTAATCAAAGGGCTGAATACTATTTCTCATACATATCCTCCTTTATCTTCTGAACGATTGGTCTCGTCAGTCAGGGCTTCACCCCAAGACCGGCAAAGTTGCGCCGGTTTCGACCTTGACATTGAGCGCGAGGCTCTCGCAGTCCTCTTACTATTACGCTCCTCCGTAGGTGTTTTCGCTTTCATGCTCTCAATGTCTCCGCTCGTCTCATCGCAGAGCCGCATTTAGTCTCTGTCTGCTTTTGTTTGGGTCTTCGCGCTTCGTCTTACTTTCTACGCTCTCCTCAACTTTCCCTTTGGGGTAACCTTCTCGGCTCGGTTACTGAGCTTTTCCGGCTTCTCTTGTCATTATTTCTAAGTCCTGTTCATCGCCTTTTTTGTCAATTTACTTTTGAGCATGGTCGGGGGGTAGTATGAGTAGTTCCCGTTTGTTAGAGTGCCCAATCTCTGGCCTATTCTTGTGGCAACTTCAGCTATTGGTTGAGATTATCTCCATGTTGAAGAGAAATCCACTCATAGACGGCGTTACTCTTAGTGGCGGCGAACCTTTTGAGCAACCTGATGCTCTCGCTGATTTGTGTGATGATGTGCACAAGCTAGGCTATAACATCATGGCTTGGAGTGGCTACACCTTTGAGCAATTAGCGGCTGATAAGGGCAAAAGAAAGTTGTTAGAAAGAATTGACGTACTCATTGACGGAGAGTTGAAGGAAGAGTTAAAGAGCTTAAACTTACTATGGCGCGGCTCACAAAATCAGAGAATTATTGACGTTAAAAACTCTATCAGAGAAAATCTCATTGTTGAACTTAATGCTTAGAATTACGCGGGAACATATTTCCAGCCTTATTTACTGTATATGCTTATTTACTGTATATGGTAATTTTATAGTGTTTGCTCTATTCTCTATCCATGCAAATTCTTCAAGTGCATTCCTAGACCATAATCGCTGTGCGCTAAAACCACACTTTTCTAATATAGCAGCTAAATTCTTCAATCTCAACAAATCTCGCTTTACATCTGATTGACTCCTACTATTTGTCAACTCTCGTATATCTTTTACTTGACAGCTATAAAGAAGCTCATTTTCTAGATTTTTCACTTGCGGAATACCATAACAGCATCACGAACATTAGGTAAAGTCTTTAGCACTTCTATATTCTTCCTTAACATCCTTTCTCCGTCGTTATCCGTATCAAACAATAATACACTGGTTATCTGTCCACGAAGAGACGCAAACAATGTACGGCTTACTAATTGTTGCACTACATTCAATACACTTACTCGACCTGGCTTCACACAAAGAAGTTCAGACTTCAGTATCTCAACTATTTTCTTCTCCGTCTGCCATTCTACTAAATACACAAGATTACTCTGCATCTCTGTTTTGCCTGCTTAATGTTAGTAATTTATCTATATCTGGAGCTGTCAAAAACAAATCATTCTCTACTGCACACCTTAATACATCAGTATTACGTTTTAAATACTTATCTGCGCTCAATGTCTCTATTCGTATCTCACTATCCAATACCGTTTTTTTCAAGAACATGTAACTATGCTTAGGATACGGCAAAGACAATATATCTGTATTCTGTGTCGTAAAGAATAACTGTTCATTATCCCCTAAATACTCTGTCATTAATCCTAATACTGCACACTCTACATCGCTTTGTATGTAGGGAAATCTCTCATCGCAGTAATAAAATCCATTTTCATGTTCCATTATGGCTGTTAATATGTCTGCTATCGCTATCCCTGCTTTTGTACCACTCGACAACAAGGACGTATTTATTGCAGCACCATTTTGGATTAACACATTACTTCCGCCTAAAAATCCTATGCTATACGAATTTCGCGCTTCTTGCACTCGTTCTACTCCAGTGATTGACGTATCTAGTACCTTCAATATCGTCTCTAACACCGTGCGATAATTTTCACTGTCTGTCTTGCGCGGGGCTATGGGCTTTACGTCGGAAGGATAACTAAAAAAGAAACCTAATGCGGGAATTGCATTCAACACAGTGTAATCATCTGTATACTCAATTGCACTAGCGTCCAAGCGTTTTTTGGCTGTCTCGTATGTATCTTCACGCCTTATCACTATATTATTTACATACACATCGCATTTTGGAACTATGGCTGACGCAGTAGCAGAGATTCTCACTCCAATACGGTATAACTTCGGACTAGGTTCTGTCATTACAAAATCAAGCATCAGTTCAGCTTCATGCGTCGTGTCTTTCACGGCTTCTATTAATACACTAGGGCTTCTGTACACTATGAAATTTAATATCCTATTCATCATTTGCCCCAATGAAGTTTTTCCACTAGCATTCGCCCCTAACAATATGATTAGTTTCTTATAGCGAAATCTAGGATAGCCTTTAATACATTCATTCTTAAGGTACGTTTTCACTAGCTTCTTAGGATATGAAAAATCTACGTAAAAATCGTTGAATGCTAAAAAATTATTTAATCTTACTGCCATTATTACCACTCTGTACATCACCTTATTAGTTCGTTTATTACGAAGTATTATACTACTGAATCCATTTTACATTCAAAGCCATACCTAAAGGCAGAGGCTACTATTCCGTTCCGTTACGCAAAATATCTAAGTAGTCTTTGTAGTAATAGGCTCGTCCCCTAAATACTTTTCCGCCACAATGCAATATCTCAACATCACATAATCTTTTTATCGCTGATGATACCGTACTATAGCTTAAATTTAAATCTTCAGAAACTCGCCTTGTCGTCGCTAAGGATGTACGTTCAAAATATTCTAGCACCATAGATACAGTCTTTGACGCTCGCCCCATAGTTTGCACTCGTCCCATATCTTTCGCTTTTAGCACCGATAAAGCCTTGATTGTCTCTATCGCATTCTCGGAAGATACTATTATTGCATGCAGAAAGAATTTCACCCACTGCTCATAGTTACCGCTTCGTCGTACTTCACTCATCCTGTCATAATACTCTATACGGTTTGCCTTCAGATAGTAAGAGATATAGAGTACTGGTAACGTCAATATTCCCTTCTCTATTAAGTAAAGTACTATTAACAGTCTTCCTACCCTACCATTACCGTCTAGAAAAGGATGTATCGTCTCAAACTGATAATGTATAAGAGCTACTTTTATCAGTTCGTCAGTGCCTTCATATTCATTTATATACTTTTCTAGCTCTGACATACTGTCTTGCATGTCTTCAACATTTGGCGGAATATATCTGGCTGTTTGCAATGTACTTCCTGCTCCACATATCCAATTTTGCGTGCGACGGAACTCGCCGGGATACTTCTCATTACCCCTAGTGTCCTTCATTAACACAGCATGAATATTACGCATTAGACGGCAACATAACGGCAACTTTTGAAGAAGTTCTATAGCTATCTCCATTGCGCTCACATAATTCACTACGTCCCTAACATCTCTATTCGCATTCTTGTCTATTTCAGGCGACAAAACATCTTCTAGCGTTGCTTGTGTTCCTTCTATTTGCGACGACATTAAGGCTTCTTTGCGCACATACATAGCCATGAATAAATCTACATCGGGAATTTGCGAGCTTACTCCTTCAAGTATCCCTAGCACTCTATGCGCTTCTGACAATAATAACAACAACTCTTCGTCTACCACTAGCTTCGGGTCAGGTGGCAACACTGTAGGCACAAATGATTTGTACTCTGCATCTCCTGAAAGGTTTTTCCTATACCAGCCTGCTCGGTTTCGCTCTATCATGAAAACACCATTCAAATTAAAATTTTACTTATATTTTATCATCTATATTTTGATTTACTCCATTAACTCGAAATAGTATATACAATTAACTCCGCAGATAATCTTCCAGCCACCTACAAAAAGGCAAAAAAAATGGCTGCCGGTAATTCGGCTGCCTGCTTTTCAGTACACCTTACGGTGTTTTACACGTTTTCCGTGCTATAATTACTTTCGCTAAATTCAAAGAATGGAAGTGATTATAGCACTATGAAGCAAACAGTACAAAGTGAAACAGTAAGCCAGATAACAACACAAACAGTAACCCCAGATAGCACCAAGAGTAAGGTATACTTCTTCAAGTACGATAGGGAAGTATCAGAAGACATAGGATTACAGAAGACTACATGCGCTCTCTACACTAAGCTCTTAGGACGCACTAATATCCGAACACGCACAGTACGTATCTATATTGCTGAACTCGCAAAACTTCTTAATTGCTCTAAGTGGACAATAAGAAGGCACTTGCGGAAATTAATTGATATGGGACTGGTAGACCGCATACTAAGTAAATCACGCAACAACCCCAAGATGAATATTGCTAGTCTCTTCATTGTTCATGGAGCTGACGCATTGCGCTATAAGGGTTCACAAGATACCGAAGCGGAACAGCCTGAAGATGAAACGAGAGCAAAAATGTGCGGGGGTACGCACAAAATTGCTCTACAAAAGACAGAGAGTATTTATCTAGAATCAGAATCTAAAGGAACTAACCTAACGGGGAAGCTAGAACTTCCCTTAAGTAGTTCTACGTATTCTTGTATGAAGGAAGAGCATTCCCAAGAAGAAGCGACGACTCCGACCCCAGCCGAAAACCAAAACCCTTCTCAACCAGAGGTAAGTGTTGTTGTCTCTGAAGCTCATCAAGCGAAGGTAACAGCACAGAAGCAGGAAAACCCCAAAACCCAAAACCACGCTCCAAACCCGCTAGAGCAGGACATGACGGGTATTCCCACCAAGCTGATACCGACAGTGCGACTACTACTAACGCTATCATGGCGCACGAAGCTGGAAGACTACGAAATCCGCTGTCTTCTGGAGCTAGCGAAGAAGCACACTCTAACGCGCATCAATGTGGAGATAGAGAAACAAGCCGAGAACTTCCGGAAGCGTGGACGCAACATGAAGAGTCTGAAGGCGAACTATATCTACAAGATCCTGATGGGTCAGCCCGCGACATTGAAGCCCGAAGCCACCCGCCAGACAGGCAAGTATAGGAACATGAAGGGCGTGAAATCGGAACATACTGGACAGGGTGCACAGGTAGTTGCTTTAGAAAGGGTGAGTGAACCAGCGGTGGTCGACGTTGCTGAGAGTAAAGCCGCGACCATGCTGACTATGCCGCTGGCAGACGCTGAAAAGGTGATAGCAGAGTACTCGCCCGCACCGAAGAAACAGCCAGAGTTCCCCGTTGCGCTATCAGAGCTGTTCAGCCAAATTCTAGCGCAGGAAGAGGTGCGTCGTTTGGAGTACCTTGATAGCCTGCCCAAAGACTATGATGGAGAAGATGAAACATGGTCTAGGCACATGACACTGGAAGACTACCTGCACCTGAAGTTTCCCGACGCGAGTGATGAAGAGCTTCATAGAGACGCGAACGGACGCATACAAGAAGATTACAGTAGCTTCCCCGACGGCCAAGAGATAAAGTTGGCGTTTGAAGTGGACTATGCCTGCGCAAGATGCTACGCCCCTGAAGATTGTAGTTTGCCCAGAGGGTGCCGGAAGGGCAGCATGAGACCTAATGTAAGAATGGGGCAAGACTACAAAGGGGAAAAATGTTTGCGTGCAGGATGGGGCGGATGTCTGAAGTGTAGGCATGACTATCCTGATGACGAAGAGTATTTGAAGAAAAAGTATGAAGCGGAGAATTTAGACCCTGAAGTCGAGAGAAAGTTAAAGGCAAGCGGAATAGCCCCTACGCGCTGGAGTAGTAATTTTGATGCGTATGTGCATGAGAATGCTACGCCAGAAGTAGTAGTAGCGAAGGCACAGGCAATATTGGCAGCGCAAAAGAAAACGAACCTTATCTTGGGTGGTAAAGCAGGAACAGGAAAGACACACCTAGCGATAGCAATTGCGCTAGAGGCGATAAAGGCAGGGCGTAAAGCGATAATGCGTAGTGTACCAGAACTATTAGACGAGCTAAGGCGAGCGAACCAAGAGCATACCGACCCCTACGGACTGATGATGAAATACAAGAGTGTGGAATGCCTAGTGCTGGACGACTTTGGCAAGGAGAAAAACACAGAGGCAGGCTGGGACTATTTGTACCAGATAATCGACTATAGGTACACACATGAACTACAGACGATAGTAACGACGAATGCGTATGACATGAGCGGACTAGAGAAGAAATGGAACGAAGACAAGGTAGAACCGCTAGTGTCAAGGATTTTAGCGAACGGAGAGTGGGTAACAATAGAGAACGCGGAGAATTACCGCTTAAGGCAGTCAGAGAAGCCATCTGTTAGCGACGTAGATAGTGAGCTAAGTGTTCTTGAACCTGTGAGTGAGGATTTATGCGCAAGTGAAGATAGCGTTGTATCTGATAGGGTAGAGATGTCTTGTGAGCCGACCGCCGAAGACAGTGATGACGATGAGTTGTGCGCAAGAGAAGAGAGTAGCGCGCCAGGACTTGACCGAGAGAGCGAAGAATTAGTGAAGGTTGATAAGCCAACCGGTAATGTTCTGAGTATTCCACAGTACGACGACGGTCTTGACGATGACCCTGACGAAGATTTGAAGATTTATTGCGGGTTATATTCCGATTGAGAGCTGCCGTGTGGGCAAAATTTTCCTAATGGAAGGGCTACCCTGTGGAAAAATTTCCATAGGGTGAGTTTTCTTTGTTCTAATTTCTGATAGTTTTCACAGCTTCGTGCGCATACCTGCATATGTTTTCAAGGGTGCAAAATCTAAACAAGGATGGTAGCTCTTCTTTGCTAACTAGCTCAGAGTGTTTGTCGCTAAGTATGTTGCAGAATATATAATTCATCGCTTTGTTAGTCTATAAAATACGTTATACGTGTAAAGTTGTCTATATAATCTAAAATGGCCAGTCTCATTTATCTCAGCCGTTACATCAGATGTCAACTTTATTGTTACAGTAACAGAGCTTGCACTACTAGGACTGTTCGTATTTGTGTCAAATCCCTTTAATCTATATGTGAAAGTATCATTATCTAATTGCTGAACCGAAACTATTTCACGAGGGTAGATAGGACTTGCTGAGTTTATGTATACACTGTCCCTATATGCACCAAAATTTATGTCGTGAGTTATGCCCCCTTCACTAAAAGAAATCTTAGCTGAAGATACTCTTAACTCTAATGTGTCGTAATCACGACCAATAATTCCAGAAGTTGCAGTCCCAATACCGGCATTATATGGGGTTGCTGTTTCCCAATTGCCATACAATGCGCTGGGGTCATAATTACCTTCTTTATGTAGCACATAATTAATATGATATTGCCAAAGGTATCCATCTATTTTTACTGTACCATCCTGTGTTACTTCCGCTGTAGTCTCGGATGTGAGAGTAATTGTAGTTGTTGTGTTATCAGTAGTATTAAGTTGCCAAGTATCAGCCCCAATATGAGTGATACTGTTTTGTACCTTGTCTCCATCTAATGATGCCTGATATGTTTGCTCCCCATCAGTATAGTCCCAGTATTGCTCTTGAGTGATGTATGTTGTGCCCCTATCACCTGCTATTTGCGGTTGGGTAAAGCTGATACTCATGTGCGACATTAACAATCCAATGATTGTATCCGTATTTGTTACCATTCCACTACCACTAATCCCATTCCAAGTGCCCTCTAATGCGCTTGCTATGTCGTAAGTGTCTATGTACGTGCTGCTGTCAGGCTCAATATATGGGCTTGGTTCAGGTGTCGGGGTGTAAGGGGTGGTATCTTCATTTTCAGTAATGGGTGGAGTAGGAGTAGGTATCTCAGACTCAGGAGAAGGAGTTATAGTAGATGTATCATCCGGCTCGGTGTACTGCGTATTATCTTCCGGTGTAGGAGTAGGTATTATTGGCGTAGTATCTTGCTGTCCCATATCTTGATTTGGAGTTTGTGCAATGTTTCTGTCAGTATCCCAACCGTATATGGTATCGTTAGTTGCAGTGTTGCTCCCACCGCCACCACAGCCTGAAAACAGAAAAACTAGAAGTGCTAAAACGGCTAACTTACCCCATGTTTTCATATTATCTATCTCCTTTTTATTTATACTAACCCTTTATGTGCCCATACAAAACCCATATGCTCGGCTTCAGCTATTGTCATGCAGTAGCAGTCTTTTGCTTGTAAATTAATGTCTATCATGTCATAGTCAATATCTGTAGGGCGGTAATATAGCTTCTTATTGTGTAAGCATTTAATTCTTGGGAATATATTCACTTGATGTTCAGTCTTAAAACGTATACCTAGCTTAACAGCAGACTTAGTAGCCATAGTAGTAATTTTACCTGTGGTGTAAAGTGCCAATTACTATTTCGCTAGGATTATCTAGTGCATATTCTCGACAAGCTCCATATAGCTGATGTATACACTTTACCGATGTAGTTCCTTTTGCTCCATCATGATATTTACACTGAATCATTAGTGTATAGTGTCCCTTATGACAAGCTAAATCTATTCCCATATCTTTATTGCCTTGTTTTCTGCCAATGTATTGTACATAGTAGCCATCTTTTTCAAAAATATATCCTACATAGTACTCATACATTTTACCTTTATCTTGTTCACCTGCCCAGAATGCCTTTATCTCACTTTGTTTATCTTTTATAGAAGATTGCGGCGAAGTTTGTTCAGAATTAAGCAAGACTATTGATGTACTATTTGTACTTTGCATGAACTCTGAAACAGTGCCCAACGTATTAATATCTAGTTGTTGAGAACCATTTCGTTGTCTAACAAGTTCTAATGCTCTTAACCCTGGCATAGTTAATTTGTCTCCTTATGCTATTGCTTTGCCTAAATTTAGAGTATTCCCAGCGTAGCTACTGTTATCGCCACTATAGGCAAAAATACTAGCTGAGCCTACGTTAGAGGCTGTCTGAAAATGTTCTTTTACAGATAAAAGCATATTCAAAGCTGATTGTAATAATGGAGCTATTACATCAATCTCCTGAATATCGCCCCGTTCTGCAACTTTACGTGTCTTATCAAGTACCCCACCCCAATAGGCGAAACTTTCCGATTCGGAAGGTATATTCTTTGGGGCTAATTGGGATTGCGCAGAGATAAGAGGTACTTCTTGCCCTATTAAATCATTAAGTGAAGCGTCCAAAATTTTAGCTAATTTCTGTATATCACTAATCTTAGGTTCACTCTTCTCAGTCTCCCAATTTACGATTGAATTACGTGAAACCCCACATAGTTCTGCTAAATCAGTCTGTGTCAACTTTTTTGCTTTTCGTAATTTTATTAGCCTTTCTCCTATCATGATTTATGCCCCCTTTTGTTTATATTGTCGTCATTTGTGTGCACTTTGTAAAGCAAAAATTCTGTGCAAATCTTATTGACAAAGCACAATAAATTGTGTATTATATGCCCAACTTGCACAAAAAAATGTGCAAATATAGGAAGGGGGTTCACATGGAGAGCTTAGTTGCACAGAAAATCCGAGAAGCCCGATTGAAGAGGGGCGTAACTCAAACGGAACTCTCTAAGCGGACAGATATACACCGTAACACCATTATCAACTTCGAGACTGGACGCAGAGACCCCAGAGTGAAGGATTTAAGGAAGATAGCAAAAGCCTTGAATGTCTCAGTAAAAGAATTGATTTCGGACACAGAGGACTAAAGGCTCAAAGCATAAAGGAGAGCATAGGCTCAAGTAAATTGACAAAAAGAACTCAGCAACCGAGATGAAGAGGGTTGCCCCAAAGGGAAAGTTGAGGAGAGCGGTTAGTCCCGCGAAGACCCAAACAAAAGTGGAAGGGAAAGTAAATGGAACGCGAAGATACGAGCGGGATTTTACAGGAACGGAAGCGAAAACACCTACGGAGGAGCATAGAGTAAGGTTGAGAAACACCTTGTGCTCAAAGAGAAGGACGAAACGGAGGGTAATTAAGCTCCGTCTTAGCGTTTATATGCCTAACCGGAAGTACGCTCACTGAAGCCTTACCGCTCACAACGTAAATTCTCTTGACCTGTTCGCTTGCACCCGCACTGAAACCGATTATCATGCAGTTCACATGTACTTGCTCCTGTGCCTCATTATTCCAGATAAACGTTCGGTAAGCGAAATCTATACTCAGCCCCTTATCCGTCAAATGCTTCCAGAACATAGAGACTGTATCGCCTTGATTTATGCTGTTCGTAGAGACAAATGCCGCGCGAATCTTAGTACCCTTCATGAAGTCAAATGCCTTCTTGTACCAGCAGCACACATAATCCAAATCCCCCAGTTTCCCACAGCCCCTGAATAATGCCAGATACGTCCTCTTTCTGGTAGTATTCCATCACACGCGCTCCTCTGAACGGCAGATTTCCCATTATGTAGCTCAAGTTGCCTGCATCAATAACCTCTGCTCAATCGACACGTATTGCATTGGCTTCCACAATATTGCTGTAGCTCTTGAGCGGGATCAATTCATAGTAAAACTCTACCAGCTCATGCGTTGCCTTCATCATTTGGTGTTCTGCTATCCATAATGCCGTCCGAGCTACACTCACAGCAAAATCATTTATATCTATACCATAACACTGTGAAATCTTTACCTTGATAGGTGAAAATTCTCCCTGCGCAAAACATTTTGCCCCTTCGACAGTTCACCTATTATCCGGTTCTCAAGTCTCCGAAGTGATAGATACGTCTTCGTCAAGAAATTCCCTGAACTGCACGCAGGGTCTAAAAATGTCAACGAGGCTAGCTTGTCCTGAAATGCAAGTAACTTCTTAACACGCTGCGACCCCTTCGGCATATTAGCGAGTTCCTGCGTGAGATCATCAAGGAACATCGGATCAATTACTCGGTGAATGTTCTGAATTGACGTGTAATGCATTCCGCCTTTCCTGCGAGGCAATACAACACTTACTGCACTTATTCAGTGCACTTCAGGACTGCATTTTTCTTTAAGATACTTTATTCCGTTGCAGAGACTTCTAGCCTGATATACCTTCCTGCCTGTACATCAAAGAACTCGTCTTTATCGCCTCCTGCAGAGAGACACATCGGGACTTGTTCCTGACTCCGATAGCTCAAATAGCAACGCTGAAACTCTTCGCGCTTCTTGTCCTCTGTGTCTTAGTTCAGTGTAGTGCAGAAGTTTTCCCATCCGCCCATACATTCAATAGCATAGTGAATCGCAGGGTCAGGGAATTTCACGCTATTCACGCCATTCCAGCATTCTTTGTAGCGTCCCCTTATTACTTGCCTCCATGCCACCATTGGCTCAATTGGTGAAAGCATCTCGTCAGGTATCACATGCTCGCTTTCGACATCGTATACTTTGCGTTTGGGCATTTTCCCCATGTTCAGAACGTAACGCTCCTCATTCGATGGAAAGTACTCTCTGACATTCTGCCAAGTAGCACACCGTTCTCCGAGCCTATAGAACACCTTGAAATCTTGGAGCAGATAGCTTGCGTTACTGTTCGTAATCATATCGCAAAGGCTCTTCCAGCCGCACATACGGTCAATCGCAAAATGTGTCGCAGGCGTTGAGAAACGGATACTCTTCCTAAGGCCGAACATCTTTCTAGCCTTGAGTATCTGATACCACGCTACGGTCGCACGGTCTTCTATGCTGCCTTCGATCTGTGTTGCGATGTCCGAAACTGCCGGAAAAAACTTACTTGTCTTGCAGTGTTCCTTCACAGCCTGATAGACCAGCTCAAAAGGGTATTCCTCTAGCATTTCGAACATGAAGTTGATAGTACCCTCCAAATCCTTATTGGCCGCTATAATGGTTACGTTTGCAACACGCTGTAACAATGCTGCGAAATTAGGAAAGTCTGAGCTAATCATCACTAAAACACTCCTGTCTTTATGCGCCGTATTGTTGGTAAGCCAGAGTTCCCGTACAGCGTCAGGTCTTCATCGAGAGAAGCGTCCTCAACGGTTGTTGTCTCACCATCGTCCTCTTCATCAAGGGCTTCATAAAATTCCGCTATTTCTTCTGGTGTATACCCAGTTTCTTCTGCGCTAGAACTATCTTCGCTGTAACTTGCGCTGAGAGCTGGGATTGTCGTGTCTGATACGGGATTTTCAGCCTCTGCTTCGATGACTGTGCTTTTTTTCCTTCCAGCAGCATCATATCCATGTTCAACTTCCCACTTGTATAGCTCCGGGCCTGATATTTCTTCATGAGTGAGCCGCCTAATTGTGGTCGGCTGGGGTTTGGCGTGTACTGTTGTTCCGTCATTGCTGTGAATACGTGCTTTTCTTGGCCGGTCGTTGTCATACTTGCCCTCGAGTATTTTTACGAGGTTGGTCTCATTCAGCGGCCAATCTATGGTCAGCCAGTTAGCTTTCTGGGCGGCTGATTCACGCATGAAGTCGGAGGCAGCGATTTTGTCGAATAATGCAATCCACCATGCCCGTGAAGAACGCTCCTGTGAGACACGTAGACGTGCTTTGAATGCGCCCTTACGGCGTGGGGTTACCTTTGCTACCTTCTGAAAGCCTAGTGAACCTAACTGCTGATTCCACTGCTGGAATAACCACTCTAGTGTGGCTTCTGGCTCTGATTGTTCTTCTGGCTTGTCCGAATCTTCAAGAGGAAGCGTGAGCTGTTTGGATTCTGCTGGTTCTGTTGGTTTTGCTGGTTTGTCTGCCTCTGGTTGAGTCTTTTCGGTTTTCTTCTGAGGCCGAGTCTGTTTCTCTATTCTCTGGGACGACGACGACTCTTGAGCGGTAGCGGTGGATTCTGTCGGTGTTGGTTGAGCGGCCACCGGGGGCGTAGTCGGAGTCGGTTCGGGAACGGGAACAGGTGCAGGGGCAGGGGCAGGGGCAGGGGCTAGCGATTCGCTAGCGATTCGCTGTTTCTTTGATGACGAGCGCATTATACTTTTTTTGCTGTACTCTGCTGTTATGCGAGCGTATGACGCTCTGTCAATGCCAGTATATCCCTGAGCCGTAAGCTGCTCGTAGAGTTCCGGGTAGTTCTTGGCCATGCTTGAGAGGCGAGACTTATCACTACGATTGTCAGCATCAGCCGCCCACGGATTATTTTCCGCCCACTCGTAAACAGCATATGTTCCATCCTGCATCCTGACGAGGTAACGAAGTTCAAGGAGTGTAGGTACAAGTTTCCCTTTTTTGCCATGCCATTTAGCGGCAAACTCAATATCCTCTTCATCCATGTCAGTGAGGATGCCTTCAGCCTTGTATAGTGCAGTGAAGCACCAAAGGAACGTAAGTGCTGCGATGCCGCTGTCGCCAAGCCGCCGCTGCAGTCTAGCAGTGCGTGTGTCGTTGTAAAAAGAAGTCGGTGTCCTGTAGTCGGTATTCATATTTATCCTCCTTAAAATTTGTCTGTATTTCCTTCCTAATGTCCCATCCGGGACGCTCCATTGCGCTTTATGTTTTGTTTGGCGATTTTTTCGTTTAGGGGAGCACTTTTTCTCTGTGTTGTGTTAAAATAACCACTAACGAGCTTTTTTAGGTTCGTACCTTAAGTGCCCCTCCTATCCGACGATCGTATACCAAACAAACGCGGATATAGGGGAATTTTTATGCTCTTCAGTTACTTACCAATGACATTTGAATCTCCTAGAAAATTACGCACGGCATCTGGAAGCTCCTCACGAAGAACCTTACGAGCGGCTTCTCTTAAAACAACGTGGTTTTTAGCCTGCTTATAGTCTTTATACATCTCCCTAAAAGTGGAGGCAAAGGTAGCCATGATCCCGACGAGAGCGACGACTATAGCAAGTACTGTGAACCAAATGGTCATGGCATCACGGTAAGCATCAATTTTTGCGCTGTTGACAAGAGCAACATTCCTTACGGTCTGAATTTCCGCATGTATTTCCTTGAACTCTGAACGTATTTCAGAGCGCAAATCTCCCAATTAAGACCTAAATACTTCGACAGTAATATACTGCTGATTATCGTTATTGGTCATATGTTATCAACCCCCCTTCCAGATTACTAGGTTTATTGTCGCGTAATTTAGGTTTTCGGCCTCTCGGTGAACGTACAAAATTTTTGACAGCTTCTTTAGGTATTATCCATGACCATCCGATCTTCATAGCTCCGCTAAAACGTTCTTGAGAACATAACTGACTAACACGAGCTTGAGTGACACCGAGCATTTGAGCGGCTGTAACTTGGTCAATGTATTCTTCCTTAAGCATGTTTGTATCTATCAATTCTTTCACCTTCTTTCTGCAAACAATATTTTACACGAAAATGAAAAAATGTAAAAAGAATTAAAGCTCACTCTTGCTTTTTTTTTTTTTAATTTTAATATAATTCTCACCATCAAGCGCAAGGAAGACAGATACCAAGCGAGTAAAAGTGAAAGACAGATATTGAAGTAAGAGACCTAAGAAGGGAAAAGAAAAGATATCGAGCAGCTAGCAACCGAGCGGTAAAGGTTGCCCCAAAGGGAAAGTTGAGGAGAGCGACAGGCGGTAGTGCTAAACGCAATGACCCAAAAAGACGTGCAAATTCAACAAGTACGGCCCCGCGAAGAAAGCGAAAGCCGAGCGGGAATACTTGATGACCCTAAACGAAAACACCTGCGGAGGAGCGTAATAGTAAGAGGACTGCGAGAGCCTCGCGCTCAATGACAGGTCGAAACCGGTTGCACTTATCGCAAATAAACAGACTATTCCTGCATATTGTACCGCACATTATAAAACCTATTAAGTTGCGCACACATTCCGTCTAAGCCAGGAAGCATAGTTCTTTCAGTGATGTTAAGCTTATCAAGCATTTTGCGAATTTCAGGACGAATATCCTTAGGGATAATGTATTCTACGGTGTTTTTTGTAGAGCTTAAAAATGTTTCCATATCCAACGAACTGGGAACGATAGAAAAGAATGAGTACTGATTTATAATACGAGCATCTATCGTAGGAGGTTCAAGCAGAATGACGGCTTGGTCATCATCAATATCCCTGAGTTTTACATGCCTTTTCTTTAGCTTTTGCAATGTAAGAAACTTCGCGTTTTTATCAAACATAGCTTGATACTTCACTGGTAGGCGAGAGTTCACTTCATCAACATCTATTTGCCACACAGTACAATCATGCTTATAAATATCTTCCGGATTTCTCTCACTTATAGCGAAATATAAAGCCACAAGGGGAGAAAGACTCCAGTCCAGCAATCTTGTCGGCAAACCATGATGTTGTCCAATAACCATTTGGTTCCAAACAGAAGCACCTTCAAGCGCAGAGTATTTAGCAAAATTTCTCAGAAGAGAGAGTTCATCACCACCATTTCGAGCAAGACTGGTTGTTAGATGATAAGTAGAGTTAGAAAGCCCACGAAATAAGCAGAAATAAGGTTCTGTTAGAAGTGGGAAAAGCTCATCTATGTGATTTACCGTTATTATATTCATTCATTATAGTTACCTCCCTCTGTGAATATAACGAGTTCTTAACATGAAGCCTAAACTCACCATAATAATAAAAGCTCCTAATGCTCCAATGTTACAGCCCCCGCTGTTTGCGTCTTGAGCATCAGACTTGATTGCAACGACTGGTGTGTAAGTTTTACCAATTTCAAAATCTGCTGTAATTATAACATGGTCAAGTGGTTCGCTAACTGGCATTTGAATTTCTTCGCCGTTATCTCCTATGAAAACGCCATGTAAATCTTCACTATCTGATTTGTCGAGCAGAACAAGTGTAGTCCCTATTGATAGTGTTTTATCAAGCGATACATCAAATGTATATTCACCTGTCTGCGTTGCCTGAAACTCAGAAAGTGTTGCGACGACTACGTAACTTTCATTAGTATTAGCGTTGCTTACTGAAAGAGCAGATGTACTTGATGCCTTTGAAGGCCAGATGATATTTACATCCTCATCATAAATATCATAATAGACATAAATATCTTTTGCGCAATTGCTTAGGTCTAAAACTGTTAGCTGGTTTCCTTCACAAGACAACCAATTTAAAGCGGTGTTGTTACTTAAATCTAAAGATGTCAGTTGATTGTTTCCACAGTGTAATCCTTGTAGTTTTGGATTCTTGGTAACGTCCAATGTAGCCAGCTGATTATTGTCACAAGTCAAATCTCTTAGTTCTGGATTATGAGTAACATCCAATACTGTTAATTTATTTGCGCTATACTTATCACCAGCAGTGGTGTATTTGCCCCCGCAACCTAGGTAGTATAAATTAGGGTTATTAGTAACATCCAAAGTCGTTAATTGGTTGTCACCACAGCCCAAGTAGCGTAGTTTGGGATTCTTAGTAACATCCAATGTAGTCAGTTGGTTATCCCGGCAATAAAGAAGTTCCAGAGCTGGGTTATGGGTAATATTAAGAGTGGTTAATTGGTTGTTACCGCAGTGTAATTCAGTTAAAACGGTGTTATTGCTAACGTCAAGTTCCATTAGCTTGTTATTGTGGCAGATTAAAGTGGTTAACATTTTACAACTACTTAAATCTAATTCTATAAGGTCATTATTCCTACAATCCAATTTTACTAGTGCGGTAAGGTATTCTATACCTTTCAGCGTTTTACAATGTCCAAAAAACTCAGAACTTAAATCAAGCTCCTTAATAGAAGCAATTTCCTCTTTATCGAGTATACCGTTTTTATTATAATCAAGGTATGATATTTCAGAACGAAATTTCGTATCTGGAAAATGAGCTTCATCAATAGGGACATCATTATATACTATAGGAGCTTCATCTTTGTGGGTTAAATACTCATCTTGTGCTCTGGTTTCTCCTTTAACAGTTACGTTAAAGACCTTATCCTGATAACCTTCCTTAAAGAGTTCGATTTTGTAATCTCCGTTGCCGTTTTTGCCAAGGTTGAATGAATATTCTCCCTTAGCATTAGTGATAGTTGTACCTTTTGTAGTACCGTCAGCAGAAATAATTGTTACGGTTACGCCTGCAATTGGAATATCATCTGATGAATCACGGATTACGCCACTAACAGAACTTATTTCGATCCGAGTCATATAGCAATCTCGACTAAGATTTCCCCAAACACTTAAATCAAATGATGAAGTATTATAGCCTTCCTTTATTAGCTCAACTGTGAAATTCTTCTCGATATTGAGTACATTTGCAGGAAAGTTCAAAACGTATTGTCCCTGTGAATCTGTTGTAGTCTTAGTGAGAATATCACCGCTTATGTTCTTTAATCCTTTACGAATCTGCAATAAGACATCTTCGAGCGGAATATTTGTGCTATAGTCATATATTTTACCTGTTACTGTACTGTTGCTGGTCAACCCAAGTGTAATGCCAAATTGCCTAGCTATGGAGTACACTCTCGTTATAGCGTCTTGATAACCGAAAACTATACTATTTTGAGTTTTTTGGTCAAGTAATATTCCGATTGGTGAGCCGCGTTCAAACCAACCTGCTGTTTTTCCTGCAATTATATAATTTTCAACAGTTTCAAGTCCTGTAACACGGCTTTGAGCAAGTTGGGCAATGTATTTCATAACATCTGCGTAGTCTTCGTCCTCAAATTCGATAAAGTGTTTTGATGATCCTACAAAATGTATCAAAGATGTCAGAATAGTTCTGCTTGCGTCCGTTATGCTGTAATATGTTTGAGCAGCAACAATCGTTCTCGCACGCTCATCAAGGCCGCCAAAAGTCGATACGGCTGAAGCGATCCCATGTACGACACCCATTACAGGGAAGTAAAAGCCTACAGCATCAAGAATTATATTGAAAGCACCTGAAGCAACTTCACCAACTGAGGCTTTGATAACTGCTTGGTTAAATTTTTTCCAGTCTACATTATCGTCATCATCAAAAAGTTTTATCAGGTCTTGAGCGGCACTTCTTACATAACTAGGCAGACTTGTTGTCTTACTGATCTGCCGTAAGGTTTCTAAAGACTCTTCGAAGCCGACGTAGTTCATCTTGATTTTACCGTAAGTATCAAGAGTACCAATAAGATTCGCAATTGTATCCATAGCGTCAAATACAACTGAAAAACCGAATCCCACTATATCACCTCTGGTTACATCTTCTACTTCTTTCACCTTAGTTATATTACCAAGATCATCAATTTCTAGAACTGTCTTTGTGCGCGTACCCACTGAGGTTTGCATATTTTTAGTCAAACTCTTCAATAGCTTTCCCTTAACGGGTAAATCCAAATGAAGGAACTTGTCATTTACTTTACAGACTTCCTTAGCAATAGAAAAAAGCTTTTCTGCTGCCGTTAGCCATGCATTGGCATTATTCGATTTCTCCTTCACAGCTTTTGTGACTTTGAAAATGGATTCCATAGCATCATCAATTGTACTGGCACCTTCTTTTAAGAGCTTGAAATTGCTAACGATGTTATAGAAGTCGCTAACGAAAACAATTCCACCTGCAGTCTCAATAGCTTTCGTGAGAATGTTCATATTATTGATGTCCTGATGCAGGATATTACTGAGAAGCGCAACGAAATCACGCTGACTTCTTATAGCATCGAATAAGTCTTTCATATTTTCAGCTTCTGGATCAGAAATCTTATCTGGATAAAGACTTGTAGCTATCTCAGTAGTCTGCTTCCCTAATTTTAGAACTTTTTTAGCAAGGGTGATACGCTCTTTAATGGTTTGAAGTGTTGAAAGCCTTTTATCAAGCTCAACATCCTTTTCCAGTGCTTCTGCTGTTAAACAAGTCGAGAAAAATTCCATAAGAGCTTTTCTCGATTGCTTACGCTTACTATGGTCAAAGATGTATTGCATCCAATGCTCTTCTTTTGAGAAATCAAGATATTTTAAAGCTATATCATCATTAAAGTTTACATCGTCCAGCACTTGTGTCAGGCTTGTGCTCATGTCTAAATCGCTTGGTAAGGTCTTCTTCATAGGGGAAGTATTTAACACTTTTGCTTCTCTATAGTCGCTGAATCCATCATTATCCGTGTCATAAAGAAGAGGATCAGAGTTCATGTATAAATAATATTGACCATCTTTCTCAATGACTCTTATTTCTTCACCATTTAATAGACCGTCGCCGTCCCAGTCAGCATTATCACGACCATAAACATCTAAAACGCCTTCAAGCCATGCAGAACCATTAGAAAGTACCAATCTTCCACTGTTTATCAATTCAGCATAGTAATCAGGTATTTTATCTCCATTACTATCTTCGTCGGAATCTGGAGGAGTTATAGTTTTGTCCCATACAGAATCGAAATCAACTTTGTCTAATAAGATATATGTAGAAAAGTGAGTTACTTCTGCTATTACTTTATTACCCTCAGTTCTCTGATTTTCGACTTCCTCAAGCAAGCCAGTTTCATCATTAAGATAGTATACGGTTGGCTCTAAAACACTTTCTTTTATTACAGAATTAAGGGAGAAAGTTATTATTGCCGATTCAAGACTTAGTGAGTCAGCAGTAACTTCATAAGCGGCATCTAAGAAGCCTGGAATCATTGGAGAAATTAGAGGATTGTTTTCCATAGTAACATGTTCAACTTTTAAAGTTCCTGCTCCGTCCGATACAGATTTCATCGAAACTGAAATAGTAATATCATTTGCAACTGTTCCACCTTCAGCTATTGTCGTAAATGTTATCTCAGCTTTATTTGGATCAGACCCAATGGATACTTCTGTGCCATCATCGACTTGATCGCCATCAGTGTCAGGATTTGTTGGAGACGTGTAATAAACATTGATTTCATCATAGTCAGAAAGGCCGTCATAATCTGAATCAGCTAGCATCATATTAGTTCCATGCTGTTTCTCCTCATAATTCTTCAAGCCATCTCCGTCAGGATCTTCATCTTTATCAAATATTCCATTTCCGTCTGTATCAACTACTAATGGATCGTAGTTAAGCAAATTAATCTCTTCAAAATCAGTTAATCCATCGTTATCTATGTCTACAGAGTAGGGATCTGTACCAATAGTTAATTCTAGCTCATCTGTTAAGCCATCTCCGTCAGTATCTAGAGTGTTATTTTCGTTGTACCATTTTGCATAAAGCGTAATATCACCCGTTATCGGAGTATTAAAATCGAACATGAATGAAAACTCTTTCTTTGTATACCAGCCAATAAAGAGATAATTACTCTTTGTAGGTATATCTGGTTCAGTGGCGCATTCGCCTGCTCTTATAATTTGTTGAACGACAGAACTTCCTCCATCTGAATCAAATGTAACTGTGTAATTTTCTTTAATTATCGGTAGCCACTTTGCATATAATGTAATATCGCTTACTATTAAGCTAGTAAAGTCAAATATAGTAGTAAGTGATTGATTAGAATACCAAACTGAAAAAGTAAAACCTTCCTTAATAAGGAGACGAAGGTTCTGTCGCAATTTTACCAGATTGTATATTTTTAGAAGGTACTGACGAGCCACCATTAGAGTCAAAAGTAACAGTGTAAATTGTTGGCTCAGGTGTAGGTATTGGATTGAGATCAGATATTGGTGTAGAATCCGGTTCAGTATCTAGAGCAGGATTATTAGGTTTCTCCGCAAAATTTGAAGAACTACTGCCATCTCCACAACCGGCACTGCCAAATGTAACAGTAAAGAGGAAGAAGCGTTACCACAATTATGCTAAAAAATCTTCTATTTTCCATTGGAATTTTCCTTCCTGAAATTTAATTTAACTTCGCTCAAAGTATATTTTACTTCTCAAAATAAAAATCCAAAAGACAGCATATTACCTCATCTGTGCTTGAATTAGTTTCAGCATACTCAGAAGGTAAATAATAATCTATTTTTAATATGCCTCCCTGTCTCTTAATCCCTCTATACACTCTCATTTTCTTCCTGTAAGAGTTATAGATTCTGAGCCTTCCTCTTTGCTACAATCTGCCACCCCCATAAAGAATTTTCTACTTCTTACATGGTAACAGTAAAAGATTTTAAGCTACTAATTGCTATAATGATTCATATCGCATCAATGTCAAGTTCGCGCAACTAAAAGAAACGAAAATACTACAAGTATAATATAAGCATATTTAAATATAAATTAAGAAGATGGCAAGTATAGCGTCTATGTTTTGCCCTTTCTTGGCAGCGCGTTCAGCGTTCTTGATAAGAGCATTAAGCTCAGTTCTAACTAGGTCATGTATGTCAGCGTCTTTCTTCAGAAGCACTACTAGCACTTAGAGATAGCTAGTTGCTACGGGCTGACACTGAAACTAGTGTAGATGATTGCCAAAACGCTTTAGAGTTTAAGGCAGAAGAGGGGCGTGCTAGTTAGGGGAGTAGATAGCGGCATGTCTAGCCCATGAGCGTTAGAATGTGCGCCATTTGCGAATAGTATCGCCCTTAAAGTCTCTGTAGAGCATGGCGATATGACAGAAACCGAGAGCCTTGACTGTCTCCAGCCTTTAGTGGCTAAGTCGAAGGAAGAGCCTGGATAACCGACGAGGACATAACAGCCTAGAAGGTTCTTATTGCCGTATCCTGCTTCCCTTAAGAGCATTGCTGCACGTTCTACAGAAGGCATAGCATCAGTGAGTGTCATAGAAGAAGGAAGTTTACTTAGGCTTGACCTGTGGGGAATATTAAAGTAGCATATTTGCTTTCATTCGTTAGTTTTTAGGGGAAAAGACTACATTTCATGAAATACAAAGACTCAGGACATAATATTATTCTTCAAAGCATTTTTAGGGCGACTCTGATTGCAATGATCGTTGCTGATTTGGCAGAAGTTATTGCAGCAGGCATTGACGGTATGCTCACTGGACGTTATCTGGGAGCTAACTCTATGGCAGCATTCGGAATAGCTAAACCGTTTTATTCTATAACAGGCATATTAAGTGCTGTGCTTTCATCAGGAGCTATGACCGTCTCTTCACACTGGATAGGAAGCGGGGATGTTTACAAGACAAGGCAGATTTTCTCTCTTACCTGCTTTCTTGGGGTCATTCTTTCTGTTACAGCAGCGGCACCGGAATAATCTTCATAAATCCTTTTACAAGGCTTCTAGGGGCGAATGCTGATTTATTCTTTGAAGTGAGATGCTATCTTCTAGGACTGTTTTAGGTGTTCCTGCTATCGTTATGGGCAATGTTCTCACTATATTTTACAACTTGAAGGCAAACGTGCGAATGTAACACTCAGCGTATTTGCTACAATCCTTGTAAATATCGGTGGTGATGCTTTCAATATTTTCTATCTCAAGGGCGATATGTTCGGAATGGGTCTTGCAACTTCGGCTAGCTATTATGCAGCACTAATAGTATTGTTATCTAACTTTATAAAGCGAGATTCAGTTATGCGCTTTAGATTTAGGGATATTGATTACGCCATGACAGGAGAACTTCTCCGCAAGGGAATGCCCAAAGCTACACGAAGAATCTGCAACGTATTTCGCCCCATGATAATTAACCATACTGTCATTACAATTGGAGGCAGTATAGCTATGTCAGCATTATCAGTACAACATAGCTCTGCGGATTTGCTCGAGTTACTTGGGACATGTCTTGCCGATGTCATAGTTCTCATGTGCGGAATTTATTATGGTGAGAGAAATCGCGAGGGAATAACGAATACCCTTTCTATGTCATTCAAATATGTAACATTTGGAGTGATGTCTGTTGCCAGTTTTACATTTCTGGGAGCGCGGTTAATTACTTCGTTTTATCTGGGCAGCGATATTCAAGCAATAGAAGCCGCTATACCGTGTATTCAATTATATGCGTTTAAGCTGCCTTTTCTGGCATTCAATGAAATATACATGGGATACTTCCAGGCCATCGGAGATACGAGATATTCACACACTATGTCAGTACTTCACAGGTTAGTTTATATCTGCGCATCCGTAGTTATATTGGGCAGCATGTTCGGAATAATTGGAGTCTGGGCTGCGTTCCCTGTTAGTGAAATTCTATTTACTGTTACTATCTTGATTCTGGCAGCACTTCATGAGAAACATTTACCGCGAAAAATCTACGATATGTTATTCCTTCCTGGTAACTTTGGGATAACCCCTGCAAATCGTTTCCATAGATTTATACGGACTCGTGAAGAGGCTATGATAGCGTCAAAGGAAGCCTATAATTTTTGTGCTGAGAAAAGAATCATTCACAAGCGAGCTATGTTAGTAGCACTTTGTATAGAAGAACTTGGGATCAACGCAGTAACTTACGGTTTCAGCAGGAAGAACCAAATAGCAGAAGTCAGCCTCACATCTGAAGGTGATGAGCTGAAGCTGAGATTTTGCGATAACGGCAGACTGTTTGATCTTAAGCAATGGTTTGAACTTTTCCATTCAGATGATCCTGCCTCACATATAGGGATTCGTATGCTGTTCGGACTGGCAAGCGATATTTCATATATGAACACAATGAACACCAACAACGTTATTATAAAGTTATGAGGGAGTGAGTAACGATGCAGTACACAGCGCAAGAAATTCAGGATTTAATAGCACTCTATGAACAATTAGAGCCTGTAGTGCTTGAACGTATTAATAATGCCTTATCAAGACAGGATGGCAGGCTGTATCACATAACACACCGTATAAAAACAGCTGACTCAATTCGTGGGAAACTTGAACGTAAACCAGATGAATATCCAGATTTATACAGCATACGTGATATATTGGGTGTTAGAATAATCTGCTATTTTTCTGATGAAGTCGATGAGGCAGCAAAATTAGTCTCAGAAGTTTTTAGAATAGACTGGAGCAAATCTAAGGACAAACGCGAACTGATTAAGCCTGATGCTTTTGGATATTTATCATTGCACTATATATGTTCGCTTCCGGAAAATTTAGGTTATCCTGAACAGTTGAGCAGCTTGTTATTCGAGGTTCAGATGCGGACAATGCTGCAGCATACATGGGCGGAAATTGAACATGATTTAGGTTATAAGACAGAGTTTGGCATACCAAGAGCAATAAGAAGAAGTTTTTCAAGGGTAGCAAGCCTGTTGGAAGTAGCAGACCAGAATTTTTCTGATATTAAGAACAGTATAGCTGCATACAAAGCAGAAGTAAGGGCAAATATTGACAGTGATAATGCTGATAACATGTATCTTGATGTTGTAACGCTTACAGAGTTCATGAAGCGCAGCCACATTTACAGAAAATTACTATCTGATATAGCATCAATTACGAATGCCCATATAACCGATACTGATTCAGAAAATCAGCTGCAGCAGCTATCCTTCTTTAAAATAAATACTCTTGGTGATCTAGTTTGTGCTATAAAGCGTGAATATTCCCAAATACTTTCATTAGCTGAAGAACGCCTCAGAGATTCCGAACTTGACGAACTGTCTTCTACAGTAGCATTCTATTATCTTTATCAGGCACTGCTTATCAGTGGGAATTACAGCCCTGAAAGAATAAGTGAATTTTTTGCACTCAGGACAAACAAAGAGTCGTCCATTAAGAGCAATACAGAGCGTATTGTACAGAAAATTCATGCTTTGAAAGTCTATGACGGGGAAGTTGAGCCATAAGATGAGGAAGCTGACAAGTGAAATAGCTTCTTCTTTATCTTCAGGCAATTTTTATTGAGCTGCTTTTTCGTCCAGTGATAGTGTGGTCTTGCTTGAGATACATTCCAGGAGAGAAAACCTTATTGCTGTAACGTGACCACTGATCAGCTAATATTTCTATGAAACTCTGAAATATCATCAGGATGAATCCTGTTAATGGACAAGAACGTTGAAATCTTGCTGTTTAGCATTCGTGTAGGCGAAATGTTTCAGTACTACTCTAACAGAGATAGAACGTTATCTTGACGACAGCCTCTTACAGCCAGTTTTTAGTGATATTCAAGACTGAATAGAGCGTAGCAATTATACGAAGCACAAGCATCACTTTAGCCATCGGTTGAAAGAATGGCATATGAATACGGTTCAGGATTTTTAGAGCTTATTCATGCATTGCTATTGAGTGATACTCTTTGGGGGCAGAAGGCTCATTAGAGAAGTGCTGGATCAAGAAATAAGAGTGGGCATATCCAGTTAGTTATACAAGAATGTGACAGAAGAACAGGTTAATGCAGGACTTAGCCATGCATCACAACTCAGTACTGAAGTTTGTTCCTGCTTCTTGTCGCGATATAAAATGTTCATTACCTTAAAGACCTTAAAGATAATTCTTGAATTGGATACCGCAATATTTTAACCATTTACTATTCTCTCTCCAGGCTTATGGTAGTATATAAATATCCTTTTCCAGCTAATACAAATTCATTTAGGGAGGTATTTTTATGGCTAGTAAGTATGATGCCCTTTCACGTATCATCATCCAGAACGTAGGCGGTAAAGCCAACATTAACTCTATTGCTCACTGTATCACCCGGCTCCGCTTCAACCTTAAAGACGAAGCTAAAGCGAACACAGATGTTCTCAACAGCACAGACGGAATCGTAACGGTAATGCAGTCCGGCGGCCAGTATCAGGTAGTCATAGGCAATCACGTCCCTGATGTGTTCAAGTCATTGGTAGCAGTGGGACACCTTGAGAATCTAGCAGCTTCCCAGTCAGACGACGATGCAGGTCCAGCCCCCAAGATGAATCCCTTCGATACCTTCGTCAACATAGTAACGAGCGTATTCACTCCGTTCTTAGGGGTATTATGTGCCTGCGGTATCCTTAAGGGACTTCTTGCGCTGTGCACGGCCTTCAACATTCTTGGGAGCAACAGCGGGACCTATAACATCCTATTCTCTCTTGCAGACTCAGGGTTCTACTTCCTACCCCCAATTCTAGGCTACACAGCAGCCAAACGCTTCAAGCTCCCTGAAATCGAGGGCCTATTAATCGGTCTGGCTATGGTATATCCGTTCGTCCTAGACGCGAAAGCTATGGACATCTCTAACCTGTTCGGGATACCTGTAGTGATGCCGCCATCAGGGAACTACACCAGCTCAGTTATTCCCGTAATCTGTGCAGTAGCGTTCGCTGGGTGGTTCGAGAATGCCTACAAGAAGTACATTCCCGACACGATGAAGCTATTTGCTATCCCGTTAATCACCGTAACAGTAACATACTCCTTGACGATGCTAATCATAGGTCCGATAGCGTCAATAATCTCGAGTGGGCTATCGTTCGGGTTCAACTGGCTGTATTCAGTGAGTCCTGTAGTGATGTGCGCAGTTGTTGGAGCGTTCTGGCCTGTGCTGGTGATATTCGGACTGCACTGGTCTCTTGTGCCCATAGCTATGATAAACATGACTCAGGGCGGAGATATTATCTTGGCCGCAATGTTAGGGACGACTTTTGCGAACAGCGGTTCAATCGGAGGAATCTGGCTGAAGACGAAGGACAAGAAGATCAAGGGATTATCACCTGCAGCGTTTATCTCAGCAGTCGCAGGAGTAACAGAGCCTGCTATTTACGGTATCCTCCTCCCGAAGAAAGCACCATTCATTCGTGGCTGTATTATCTCAGGTATAGGAGGAGCAGTGCTGGGCTTCTTAGGAGCCAAGGTGTACCAGATGGCGGGATTAGGAGTGTTTGCCTACACGGGCTTCATAGACACAGTGAACAATGATTTTTCTGGCATGACGATAGCAATAGTGGTTTCCTTAGCATGTGCAGTAGTTGGGTTTATAGCCGAGCTTCTGTTCTACCGTGAGTCAGCGGAGGCCGATCCAGTCAAGAAAGCTGCTGCAGGACAGGCCAAGAACGTTACGCTTCATGCCCCTATCACAGGGAAGTATATTGCGCTTGAGGAGATTCCAGATCAAGTATTCTCACAGGGGTTCTTAGGGCAGGGCTGCGGAGTTGAGCCTGAAGATAACACCGTCTATTCACCAGTTGACGGCGAAATTGTTCAGGTCGCTGACACTAAACACGCAGTAGGCCTTGTAACTCCTGACGGCGCGGAGATATTGATTCACGTCGGCATGGACACCGTAGAAATGAAGGGCGAGGGCTTCACGTCGAAGGTCAAGGTCGGCGACAAGGTCAAGGTCGGTGATGCGCTCCTTACGTTCGACCCTGAGAAGATAAAGGAGGCAGGACATCCTCTGACTACCGCTATTGTGATCACGAACTCCGACGAATTCACGGAGATAGCTTTTGCTACCGGTAAGAGCTACGGCAAGACTGAAGAGATAGGCAATCTTCACTGATGCACGAAAGGAGTATGAATGATGCAGAATTTTCGCAAAGATTTCTTATGGGGAGGAGCGACAGCCGCGAATCAGTACGAAGGAGCATGGGACATTGACGGCAAAGGTGACTCAGTGCCAGACCACTGCACGAATGGCTCTCATACCCAACCCAAGCGTGTAACGGAAGAGTTTGAGTCAGACACACTTTATCCTAGCAGAGAAGCGACAGACTTTTACCATCACTACGAGGAAGATATAGCACTTGCGGCAGAAATGGGCTTCAAGGTCTTCAGGATGTCCATCAACTGGACGCGTATATTCCCGACTGGCCTTGAGGAACAGCCTAACGAAGCTGGGCTGAAGTTCTACGATAGAGTGTTTGATGAACTGAAGAAACACGGCATAGAGCCTCTAGTAACGCTCTCACACTATGAGCTGCCTTATGCTCTGGTCAGGAAGTATAACGGCTGGTACGGCAGGGAAGTGATTGAGTGCTTTGTGCGTTATGCGTCAGTGCTGTTCGAGAGGTACAAGGACAAGGTGAAGTATTGGCTGACGTTCAACGAGATCAATTCAGGGACAATGCCTCTAGGAGCAGTTCTGTCGCTAGGAACGATTCAGGGCTTCACAGGTGCGGTTAATCAGGTTCCAGATGAGCCGCAGATACGTTTTCAGGCGCTTCATCACCAGTTCATAGCGAGCGCGAAGGTCATAAAACTGGCACATGAGAAATACCCGTCCTTCATGATGGGGAATATGAGTCTGTTTGCGACTAAGTACCCTCACACCTGCAACCCTGCTGATGTCCTGAAGTGTCAGCATGAGATGAGAGTCACGAACTGGTTCTGCTCAGACGTTCAGGCGCGAGGCTACTACCCTTCATACATGGAGCGCTTCTTTGAGGAAAAGGGTATAGTGATTCACAAAGAGCCTGGCGATGACGAAATCCTCCGTCAGGGGACGATAGACTTCTACACATTCAGCTACTACATGTCGACGTGCGAGTCTGCTGATCCTGCTGTTACTGCGAAGGCTAAAGGCAATCTCGTAGGCGGAGTCGCTAATCCCTACCTGAAGGCGAGCGATTGGGGCTGGCAGATTGACCCTGAAGGCCTTAGGTGGTCTCTAAATGAGATATGGGATAGGTATCAGCTTCCTGTTATGGTAGTAGAAAACGGACTAGGTGCTAGAGATGCACTGACTAATGAGGGAAAAATCCATGACACTTACAGGGTAGAGTACTTGCGTAAGCACATAGAGCAGATGAAGGAAGCAGTTTTTGACGGAGTTGACCTGCTTGGCTATACCCCTTGGGGATGGATTGATGTGGTGTCTGCCTCTACTGGAGAGATGGCCAAGCGCTACGGCTTCGTCTATGTCAGCAAGTATGATGACGGAACAGGAGACCTGAAGCGAATACGCAAGGACAGTTTTTACTGGTACAAGAAAGTGATAGCTACGAACGGTAGGGATTTAGCCTGAAATGCTTTTACCTTCTTGGCCAGTTACTTAGCCTACTCAGAATCTTGAATATACTACATATACATTTAGATATGGGTAGGCTTGCATCTATAGCACCTCATACCAGACTTAGCGGATAATACTGTAGAGTGAACACACTATCTGCGTAGAAAACTTCAGAACTTAATACTCTAAATATCTTCGAGAAGTTGTAAAAACTCAGATAGTGTATTTTTATACCGAAAGTCTGGTTATACCTTGTTTCAAGGCAGAGGCACGCATACTCCTTTCAAAGTTTCCTTGTCAGCTTTTAGTGATAATCTTTGCTCTGGTTACACCTTCTAGAGCACATTTGCGTTCTACTTCAGGTAAAGGAGAATATATTGTCTATTAATCAAAACAACGTATACACTCAAAACGCTGCCTGAAATTACTAATGTCTGATTTTACAAAGAAAGCAGAGGACACTTAATGAGAATAAGGGTAAGGTATCCCAACAGTATAGCTGATATACCCTCAACGCCGTATGACATCTCATAACTTTACATAGCAGCAGACAAGATACATAATTTATTCACACAATACCGCAAGATTTATCACAATGCCATATCTCGTTTCTCAGAAATAATTCCTGTAGGTTAAGCATATGTTAATCCGTTAGATAATAGTAATAGAAGTAATAGAAACAGTAAAAATATATCTTTGGTTGGAATAGCTGAAGGTGGTAGTGTATAAAAAGACTTTGTATTTCGACACAACTAGCGATTAGAAGTGTTAGGTCTGATAACTTTACCAAAGGACAGTCTCTTCTATGTGTTAAGAGTTCTCTGCTAATATGATTAAACTAGAAATTATGCGAAATTATGCTATACCACGTTCATGTGCTAGCTGAAGTTATCCATCAATTTAGTGTTTATAATTTAGTGAGACTTATCAATGGACTAATAGTTCTCTTTCTTTACTTTTGGTGATGCACCTTCGGCGATCATGAAACATTACATAGAGAGTTAAAAACTTCACAATAGATAAAAATGACAACGTATTGCTTCAAACTCTATTAATTAGACCATAAAAATACTATTAATATCGCTTAACATCACTATAACCATTGCTTAATTATGCACAGAAGATACTACAGGCTATTAGGTAAACATATTTAGGCTACAGATTAACAAAGTACTTTACAAAGCTGAGGAGCACTAAGAGATTTACGTACACCAATTCAGAAGGTTATAGCCCAAGTTCAAAGCTATTCGTTGCTACAAATCATTCTCACTGAGGCAAGAAGTGGTATAGATACTTTCAGAGCCTGAAGATAGAGGGTAAAGTCAAAACAGTAACAGTGAAGCGAGATGCAGTAGGTGATATATACATCTACCTATTACGTTATACTCAGTGCGAATATGTAAAAGCATTGGATTTTACTTTTGGCTGAAAACATTTCTCACCAGCAGTGATGGAAATGATATAACTTCACTGAATTTCTTAATACAAAATTTCACCTCCTTCCTTCTGTGTAGCGGATAGATTACTGTGACCTATGTGAGCCGTTGCTCTAGGCGTAAGTACGGCATTATCAAATAACTATCTTTTAGGATATGTAAATGTACATTTATACATTTAGATATATTAATAGAAGGTGATGTTCTATGAACGCAAATAATAACATAGCCAATCGTATAAAAATCAGTCGCAAAGTTGCAGAGCTGACGCACCAGGAATTAGCCGATAGGGTAGGAGCAGCCTTAATCACAATAGTAAGGTGGGAAAATCCGGAAAGTGGACGTAATCCAAATACAGTAATGATAAATGAATTAGCTGAAAAGATGAATACGTCTGCAAGATATCTTATGGGATTAGAGGATATGCCAGAGAAGTAAAAATCATTACCATGAGATGCTACTAAAGTCAGGGGCTTTACGGCATCTCATGGTAATTCTTATACATTTTATACAATTCAGGAATTACAGGGCCATACCCCTACGCTTCTATCCGTTCAGGGAAAAGTGCTTCACCTTCAAGCGCACAATGCCACGCCTGCGCATAGTAGCATAACTTCTGTAATTTCTTATGCTCCATACTACCTTTAGACAAAAACCAATCTGCTACATTTTCTACACTTACCATTTTTATCATCTACTTTCTTGGCCGGATTTAGCATCCTAGCCTGCTTTTATTAATCGTTCCTTATAGTCCTTGATTATGCGGTGAGCCTCATTCTTTGTCAGTAGCTCAGGTGCGCTATGCAGACCGTAATGCTTGATAAACCATATCTGCTTCTCTGTAGCACCTGCACTCATAACCTCTGACATTAATTCGGCGGCTTCTCCCTTTGTTATACTTGGCCGGAACTTGATACCCATTCGCAAGAGTGCATTCCTTTGCTTCTCAGTGGCTAAATCACTCCGCCACTCCGCATCTTTCTGCGCGTATCTGTCCGCACCTACTGACCGCGCATAATCTTCGCATACCCCCATACAGTAATCTAACGGTAATACATCGTCTGACAGCTTCGCCAACATCCCAAAAGAGTTAGACACCAATGGGACATATCCGCCTTCAACGCTCTGACAGTACAACAAGCTACCAATAAGGCTTAGAACATAATGCGCTCCTCTAGGTTGCCACGTATACCGTGAACGTCCTAACACATCTATATTCTCGTACGTAGGTGCTCGGAACTCATTCAAGCGTATTCGCTCTTCTCTTTCACCAGCATCAAGGAACTCAAGCAGAGATTTTCCCTTTAGCTTTATATCCTTACCTGCCAGCGTGCCCACTCCGCATAGTTCATGACGCTTCGCTATATCAACAAAGTCTATTAACAGACAATCTTTCTTGCCTGGTGCTATACGCAATCCCCTACCTACACACTGAACATACAATCCCTTTGATTTCGTAGGCCGCGCCATCATGATTATATCTGTGTCGGGCACATCCCAGCCCTCCGTAAGCACACCAACATTTGTTAGCACCTGTAGCTCGTGTTTAGCGTATCTTGTCAATATATCCTGCCGCTCATCATTAGGCATATTTCCGTACACAGCCTCGCAGGCTATCCCCTTTGCTCTAAAGGCTTCGGCTAAGTGCTGTGCATGGTCTACCTTCACTCCGAACACTACTCCACGTCGCCCTTCTCCATACTTTAGATATGTATCTGCTACAAGATTATTTCGTTCGGGAATGTCTATTATCTGTGATAGCTCATTCACAGCAAAATCACCAGTCTGAAGGTGCACACAAGATATATCCTTGCCTGTATTCACTTCAAGCCCGCGTATGTCGCAAAGATAACCAGCTTTCATCATCGTTAGGATTGAACGCTCAAACACTATCTCTTCAAACACTTCACCTAGACCTTTATTATCTCCTCTATAGGCTGTCGCTGTCACTCCAAGAAGCAAATTCTCTCTGCTGCCTGTCAAGAACCCTAGCTCGTCGAATACCCGCTTGTACGAATTACTGACTGCGTGATGAGCCTCATCACAGATTAGCAGGCTATACTCTCGTTCCTTGAGTTCGTCAATATGTCGTACTGCCGTCTGGATTGATGCTACACATATCTCCGTTTTCAACCCGCCACGCTCTCCTGCCTTCAGAATGCCAATATCGGCATCAGGGTAGACTAGCCGCAATTTACTCTTGGCCTGTTGCAACAACTCTTCCCTGTGCGCTACTATCAGAGTTCGTGTTCGGAGTGCCTCAGCTAGTATCCCAAAGACCAGCGTCTTCCCAGTACCTGTTGGGATGCTGATTAACTGTCGGGTTATACCTTCACTCCAACGCGATAAAACCTTCTTGACTGCTTCCGTTTGGTACTGTCTTGGCTGTATCATTACGCTAGCATCACAGCTCCTTCATCTATTATCTCAGGAACTTTATCTACTGCTCGGCAAAAATCTAAGTAGTCATCAACTGCGCTGTGAAATTCTCTAATTATGCCTTGCACTCCTTCACGAACATCACTCATGAAATTTACAAAATCGCTAATGCCTTCAATCTCACCATAAAATTCATTAGCCTCAAAGTCAATTTCTATGTTCGTGTAATAGCCTTTATACTCTAAGCGATTGCTCATGTTTGCGATGCTCCTATTCTCTCCAAGAAATTAGCTAGACCGCAGATGCTTTTGTAGTTCATTACATCCGACGGGTGAGGCTTATGCATCAACAAAATTGCACCATCAGACGCACGATAAAACTTCATCCTTGACCCTGATGTTTTCCCCTTTGTACTCTCAATAAAACCTAGCTGCCCTAGCAAGTATTTGGCCTCGCTGTACGTATAATCTTTCGGCAAAGACGAGCCGTTGCTTTGCTTTATCCAAACGGCTCATACTTCTGTAACTGCCTTTTTCAGCTTACTCGGCCTGTCTAAATGCTCTAGCAGGGCTTCCACCGATGCGTAGGGTATTAACCAGTCTAACTTACCCTTGCGGTATAGCTCTACCTTCTTTGCTCCAGCTAATATACCGTTCCCGCAATAATGTCGCACAGCCCGACGAGACTGCTCCATAATCTTGGCCGCTTCTTCCACTGTCAGATACACCGCACCAGTTCCAGATGAACCATTGTCTTCCGTCGCTACTGCATCATCATCTAAAGGCAATCCCATAACATCCATGACTGTTTTATAGCACTCTACAAACTCTTCTTTTTTCTGTTTTCGTATCTTGGCATTGACAGCTACTCTCTCTTTCAAATCTCTCTGTATGTCGTAAAATAATATACTTGATACTCCAAAATAAGCTCCTAACTTCTCTGATTGCTCTAACGTTAGCTCTTGCTTATCTGCTAACAATAACTGAAGCTCATTCAATGGTACACCTGCTCCTTCTGAAACTTCACTTTCTGTCAGCCCCATCGGCTCTATAAACTCCTCTATAAGAAACTCACTCATTTTAGGCAATGGGATTAAGTCCATAACTACTACCTCCATTAATGGTAATCAACTATTTCAACTTCATCAAAACCGCCTGCACGCACTGTGAAACATATCCTGTACTGCTTATTTATTCTGATTGAGTATTGCCCCGTCCTATCGCCATGTAATTGTTCTAAATGGTTTGAAGGCGGAATACGCAAATCATTAAGGCTCTGTGCCTTGTCTAAATAAATTAACTTACGCAAAGCAGTACGTTGAATGTCTCGCGGCAATCTTTTAGAAAATTGACAGTTGAAGATTTTAGCCGCCTCCTCATCTGCAAAACTTAATATCGCCATTGAACGACTTTACTTATTGTGATTAGGCTCTTTCAGCTTCAAATAGAGGCAACAATCTTTAATATACTTTATTACTTCAGACATAACACCATCACCTTTCAATAATTACCGTACTAGCACCATCACCCCACGTATCTTTGACTGCCTGATATATTACTTCAATCGGCACTTGATATAGATGTACCATTTTATCAGCCACTTTCATTGGTACATCAGTCATACCATTTTCGTAGCGCGACAATGTTCGTCCCGTTATTCCCATTGCCACAGCCGCTCTCTCTATCGTTAAACCTCCGCGTATCTTCGCAAGAGGATTTTTGTTTTCTTCAGGCCATCTGCCTTGTCTCTTTTTCATGTAATCCCTCCTAATTTTATTTTTATATTATACACAAATATTTGACATGTCGCAAAAGTCATGACAGGTATTTATACTTACGTAATTTTTACACTTTATGTCCCGACAAATTTGTCCTAAAAATATTCCGCGTAATAGGGAAACGGGCAGCTACAAAGCCCAAAGCAAAATCCAGAAGTTTTTTGACAATCAAGAGTGAAGATATGAATACTCAAAAGGGAATTTAATCAACACTGGAAGGCCATTTTTAGCCTAAAAAGAATTTCGATGTTACGTCCGGCGGTATGGTTCTTATACACTGTGAGTTTGTCATGAGCGCACAGATAGAATTGCGGACTGAAACATAAATCGCTCTATCAGTTTTCGCTAGCGGTTTTCGTACCCATCAGGTAATAGTTAATATAAACTCCCTGAAGCTAAAAACTGAAAAAGCAACAGCAACAAAAACATTTTTAGGAAGGGCGTATACGCTATGACTTACGAAGAAGCAGTTAGGGACGTAGAACTTATTAGGGCACTGGAAGCTAAAAAAGATGCTCTCCAGGATTGAATTGACGGTCTTAAAGACAACGTGAAGCAGTTCATAACGGCGCAAGGAAAAACCGATATGGTCTTGGGGACTGCTAAAGTCTCTTACATTGAGGTTACAAATCACCGTTTTGACAGCAAAAAGTTCAAGGAAGAACACAAAGAACTGTACTCTCAGTATGAAGTCGCTTCTACTGTCAAGAGGTTCACAATTCGCTAGGAAGGCAATCACAATGTCTAAACGTGGAACTGTCATTGCGAGGGAAATAGCTAGCCTTGAAAAAGCTATTGCGAAAAGCAAAAATGCAAAATTCAGGGAAAATGCTATGGCGGCAGTGTTGGGATTGAAAAAAATGAACAACCTGCTAAACAAAATGGAACTCAATCTAGGAAATATCAGCTAGAAAAAGTTCCTACAACAGTACCGAGTATGAGATATCGGTTTCTGCTCGGTATATCATCTAAAGGAGATTTTACCATGAAACAAAGTAAAAATGAACTAATTTGGCACAAGATACACGAACTTTCGGAGGCAATAAAACCTATTGAGCATCTCACTGGAGAGGCTCTACTCCACTACGAATACTACAAGGAGTTTGAAGGGTTGGCTATGCATGAGGTTTTAGCTATAGGGGAAAGCCTGCTCGTTTTATCAGCTCACTTTTACTCCCCTTCTGGTGCTGAGGGTAAATGCTCTGGAAGACAAAAACTACAACGACAACAACGACAACGAAAAGTCTGAACTCCAGGCTTTTTTACTCACGAACCAGCAGATTATCGGGCTAATTGAGGACAACTAAACGGGGAGCAATCCCCTTAACACCAAAGGAGAATGTACCATGAAACAAACTCGATTTGAGAATGTACGAGACAAACTGCATGAAGCCTACAAAGCACTTATTACCGCAAGCAATATCGCGGAAGCTACCCTTTCTGAACATGACTACAACGTCTACATAGGCAATGATGAGACGCGTAAAGTCGCTGAAATGGGACACCCACGTTGTTCCTGCACGACAATGCATGGCGACGTATCCATGAGTAAGTACATTGCCACCGTCATCACCCAAAACCAAATAATGGGCATGTGCAGAGACGTTTTAGACCAAATAATCAACGTCAGGGAACTCATTGAATACGGCATAAACGAGGGTAAATACACTGACGAGAAAAAAACAGAGTTAATAAGCATGGCAGAGAAATTTAGACTTCTTCTTCCCTGCTAAGGATACCTGTACCTGAGCCGGTTTTTACTTCCGGCTCGGCATCAACTAAAGGAGAATACACCATGAACGCAAATTCTATCGGCTTTACTTTGGCGGGTTATGCTTCTCAATCCCGCTTCGACACAAGGACTATTCGGTTATTCAAGGAACATAAGCGCAACGAACTCCAGTCCCTACACTACGCTGACGACTGGGATGAAGAGGACGACGCTAACGGCTGGAGGAGCAACAAATGGTAACAGACAGCACAAAAATCACTTTCTGCTTGACGTTTCAAGACATCCGAACGTTAGACGAAACAATCAGCTACGTCAACAACGCTTTAAAACAGCTTGTTCACTACTACAAGCAAGCTGCAAAACGCACTGGGAACGACACCATGACAGAAAAGTATCAGAATGCGCTCGCCGGTGCAGAGGCTTTCAAAGTAGCAAGCGATAAGCTCCTGAACGCTTTCGCTGATAGCACTTGCAAGTTGGGCATTAGCCCGTTCGATTGGTAGAAAGGAGGTGAAAATTATGAAAATTGTTACACCAGAAAAAGTTAAGGGGCTTTGGGGACACAAAGCATCCTTAACAAAAACTTCCATGTACGTGGAAGGTATCGGTAGTGGTTGCGAACGACTTTACGGAAGCTGCTGCGGCGGAAAAACTTTCATTTTTGGCTCTAACAACCCGCTTACTCGCAGATTTGCTGAAAGAATGCTCCAAATTATCTCTAAGGAGAAAGACAGATTATGGAATGCGCCTGTTTCCGTTTTCGTCAAGAAAAATACTCACGAAGAAATATCGAGGTTAGAAAAAGCCTACAAACGCTATAGGCAAATTGCAGGCTCCGAAGAACCCGACGGCTGGTTTGTCCCCGCTAGCAAAGAAGAGTACGAACACTATAAACATCTTCACGACAAGCCCTACCCACAAAATGCTGTTATGGGGACGATTTACACACCTGACAACGACGATACACTAAGGGACAACACACCGCAGGAAGTCTTTTCTCTGTGTTTACTGCTAAGACGACTGCAAAGACACTAACGAAGTTATTGTTCAAGCTATCTAAATCAACGCTGGGGGCACTCTCTGCTCCCAGCTTGTATTACAGAAAGGATAATGCACTATGTCTAATATCACACCAAGCGCGCACGTAGGCTGGGACAAAATGTCTCTAAAACAGAAAGAAATCGCGGCTACTCGTTCCATCGTAGCTGTCATCGAAGACCTGTACAACGCTAACGACAATGAGGGACTTAGGGTAGTTTCCAAAAACCTAAAAACCCTTTCGGATTGGGTCGCTATCAGGAGAGAACTACTCGGCAAAAAGCTAGATATCATCGCACGTATCAACTCAATAGTTGAACATATGCATTCAAACGGTATCGACGAGGAGTTTGCTGAAGCTCTCGAAACACTTTCAACTCTAACAGCAGATTTCTTGTCTGATGTCAGTGATAAAGATGAAGACGACGGTAAATTCGCCGACGCTGTAGCAAATATCGTTGAGGACATGAAAAAACAAGAGGCTGATTTCCTGGCCACTTTGGAACCCAAGCACAAGTCTGCTTAATTCAGCACTTTGCGGGAGAAGACACCCGGTGCTTCTCTCGCCCTTATCGAAAGGATTGATTACTATGGCCATCTATCACAGAGGCAAACATTTTAACAGTGATTCACGCGCTCGTAGGCTTATCGGTGCTGTCGTCAACTTCATTCATGAATGCGATAATGAAACATACTACAGGTTCTCTCACGAACTACGCGCTATCCTAGACTCTATTGATGTTGCAGACATTAATACACTTGCTTACCTGCAATCTCTTGCGCAAAGCACTAAATACAGCAAATAGGAGGCTCTCGTCATGGCTTATAACGAATATTTTTCTGAACTCATGAAAGATTACGCAGACGAAAGTAACTCCACACGCATCTACATCCTTCGCGAGGTGTGTAGAATACTCCACAACGACCTATGGGAGAACGACGACGAACAGCACATGCAGGAACTTATAGCTTGTCTCGAAGGAATAGTGAAAACAGCCAAGTACAGCATGTACTTATGGGGGACAGGGGAAACATCAGCCCCATTTTTGCCCTAACACTCAGCAGTAGGAACGTAAAAGCCGCTTCCCCACTTATTTTCGGGGGGAGATACCAGCTCCGATCCCCCCTTTGTTGATATAGAGAAAGGATGATTTTTTATGGCTCTCCATCAGAGAAACAATCGGTTAGCTCGAAAGAATAACCAAAACAAGATAGTCAACAACCTATCGGATTTAACTGAAATCTGCGGCAATGACCGCGAGTTCTACAAGTTCATTGCTGAACTGCGCAGCATTCTGGACGCTCTTGAAGCTGCTGAAAATGGCCTGTACCCACACAATCCTCGCTACGCTCGTTTCCTTCGTAGGGCTAAAGCTAGAGAAAATATGTGAAGGTGGTGATACTATGGACTTCTTTCTTACTATCAAGATTTTTGCTCTCGTTATTTTGGCCAGCTTCTACATCATTCTCGATTAGGCTATAGGCTCGCGGGGTATCACTGCCCCGCACGTTTATCTCAAAGGGGATAATAATGAAAAGTTTTACTCAAGGCAATTGGACTATCGACAACGAAAACGGGGGTCTCTCTATCGCCAGTAAAAATGATGATGGGGAAATCTTTCGGTTCATGTGCGACATGATTGACGACTTCATTCCACAAAATGAAGTTCTCGCTAATGCTAGGCTCATTGCTAACGCTCCCGAAATGTACGATGAGCTTTATGAAGCACTGCAGCTAATAAAAGGCACAAGTAGCTATGAGGGGGATATGTTCGACCAGCAGGCAAAAAGTATTCAGGAACTCTTAGACCGCATTGACAACGATTAACTTCACAGGGGGCTACCACTGCTCCCTTTTCTCTATTCCTTTTCTATACCAAAATACTTTCCCGTTATCTTTAACAGCTTTTGTTTCACCCTGTCATAGGTTGAGCTTGATATATGCAACTCTTCTAGTATACTATCCACACTCGCATGTTCCATGTATCTCATTTTTAATATTTCTCGCACATACTTATCCTGATACGCTCCTTCCGATATATCATGCTTCAACTTCTCTATCGGTTTTACTCGTTCCAGCGTCTTATATATCCGCCTTTCCAAATTCATTATTCGGTTCACTACATTCGCTACGGGGTCGGTCGTATTCCCTGCTACATGCGCTTCGTAGCTATGTCCACGTACTGAACGTGCAACTTTCACCTGCCAGCATAAGTACTCCAGCATTGCTATATTCTCCTTGTACTCCCATAAGCAACGCTCTACATAACGCTTCCCCACTATTTCACCACCTTTAGTTCACCTATACCACCACGTTTTTATGCTCTCTCGGAAATATCCTGCCCATATATCGCTACCTTTATTACAAGTAGGATACCCCCAAGCACAGCACAATATTACTCGTTTACGTTCCTTGAAACTATAGCTCAATCAGGCTCGGCAAGCCCCCTATATTTTGCTCCATATAGGAAATATTAAGGTACTGTAATCTGGTTTTTGGTCACTCTAGGTACCTCATTCCTAACTTCATATTCCCTTAGGGTTATTTTTGTTCTGGATACGTCGCTAGGTACTCGCTTGATTTTTAAGCTGTCTATCTGACTGTCATCCTTTAGTATTCCGGCACTGGTCAAGCAATCCTGAAGAGCTTTTAGTCGGTTGTCTATATCCCATCTACGCTTGTCCTTCACTTCGTACTTTATCAACAACTCTACTCGCCCTGTGCAGGGGGCTGCTCCTTGCCAGCATTCCCGCATTCTCGCAGTTACCTGTTTCTGATAGGCTCGACAGTTCTCCCGTTTGTACCTTTGACCATTGCGCTTGCTTCGGTACATACTATTCACCGTCGGCGGTAATCCTTCTAGCTCTATCTCTAGCAATATTTTCATCCTTGCTAACGCTCCTATAGGTTTAGTCTAAATTTTCTAACTTGTATATTTTATAATGAATTTTCCGTATTTTCATATTATAATATCTAAAATCCTTTTCTGAATGATTGCCACGTAATTAATTTGCCGCTTCTGGTGAAAAAGGCGGCTTTTCTTTCCTTATTGATAATCATTATCAGCAAAAAAAATCACACTCTCTCTCTTAACTCTCAAAAAATTGCAACCTTGTAGTTAATTTTACTTACTCACCGATAACCCGTCTCCCCCATAACTCTCAAAAGTTGCACCCTTATAGTTAATTTTACTTACTAGGGTAGGTGAAAGTGTTCCTTATTGATAATCATTATCCGTAAGATATTCCCGTATCTCAACTCTCACAAAAATTACAATACTTTCTCATACCTTGTAACTCTTCTGTGATACCAACACTTTATGCCGTTTTTTGTGCCTTTTTCAACACTCTTTTGTTCTTTTACTGACTTTCCTAAGTGCTTGTTACCACTACTTTCACAACTCCAAAGGGTTAATCTCTGTTAGTTTTCTCTTTTTCTCTATACATATTTGTAACTCTTGTAACTCTTGACCATAAACACCGATGAACACTAAAAACACTTGTAACTCTTACTTGTAACTCTTTACTTTAAATAATACATAAACATTGATGAACACTGAAGAGTTACATAATATACGTTGTAACTCTTTGAATATTGTATACAATTCGTACAATTTATAGCTATATTAATATATTTCTTGTAACTCTCACATAAACACTGATGAATACTAAAGAGTTACAAAGAGTTACAACAAGAGTTACAAAAATAACGCTATAAACACTGATGAATACTAAAGAGTTACAAAGTTACAACAAAAGTTACCTATCAAAGTATCTCTTTTCAACCTAAAATCCATAAGTCCCACTTCTTAAAGCCTTATATATTCTAATATAGTTACTTCTAAGAGAGAGAGAGTGTGTGTTATATATATATATAGAGAGAAACCATAAAGATAACTCCAATGGAGTAATTTAATAGTAGTAGCCACTTTTTTTTTATACTGCTAGTATATGGGATAATAGAAGCCCGAATTGATTACTGCCTCAAACGAGCATCCGGTTGTTGACACCGCCCTTAAAGAGAATATTTTCCGTACCCTGTCTTCTTTAGTTCGCCCGCTTTCTCTAACCGCCTTAGAGATTGCTTCGCATTGCTAAGAGAGAGACCAAGAACCTCACTTAACTCACTTGGCGTTACACTTTCATGCTCTTTCAGGTAATCCACTATCTGCTTCTTCCACGCAGGCATAGTAAACTCCTCCGCTTCTGCATCTAGATACCACCCAAAGCCGTCCAGTTTGAGCACAAATTCCTTCTCTTCTACATCACGCCCTGTCCTCAGCAATCGACCTGCATGGCTCGAACGTTCACGCCTCAGTACAAAAAGCGCATCAGCACTACCAGAAAGACCTGCAGAGCCGGAAAATGAGTTTATCCAGTCATCCGCTATCTCCTGCTTCACGCTCATCTTCTTCAAATGGTGTATCACTAGAAACGCTACATCATACTCGTCCGCCATCCGCTTCAGGTCGCTTATTACATCGTAATCCTCTGCGTAGACATTCCCTTTCCCTGATAATGGCTTACGGAACTTCTGCAATGTGTCTATTATCACTAAACGCGCTCCCTTGTGCATATCTAGCCATGACTTTATATACTCCATTCCTCCTTCATATTGACGCGGAACACGGGTCGTCAACGTTAGCCTCGATAAATCATCGTCATCGGATAAGCCTGCTCCCTCTAATCTCTCTTGCAGTCTGCGTTCATTGTCCTCAAGTGCAAGGTAAAGTACGTCTCCTTTCTCTACTTGGAGTTTCCCTAACACATAACCACCTATTGCTACTCCTACTGCTATATGCAACGCCATAATTGACTTCCCTATCTTTGGGCCGCCTCCTAGTATTGATAGTCCGGAAGGCAGAAACCCAGGCACCGCCCACTTTATGGGAGCAAATTTCTTCGTTCTAAGTGCCTGTGCATTTATAGTTTGCAGTTTGTCTTCCCTTATCAGTGCTTTGATTTGTTCGGGCAGGGTGTAATATTCGATTTTGTCTTGGAGTAGACGCTTCGCTCTCTTGTCCCCATACTTCAGCGCGTAATCATCCCAATCTGACAGCCCCTCATCTCCAATACTGAACTCAGGCGCAATATCTCCTACTGCTGACCCCGCATCCACTGTTTTCTGCGCATACCACTTTCCGGGATTACGCTCATTCTTGCGTTCGGTCTCCCAGTCATTGTCTGCCGTTATTACTATTTTGCTCTTGGGGTACGTATTGTGCAGAATTTCAGCTATTTCTTCAAGATTATGGCAGGCCACAATCGCGGCTACTACTGGTAAGCTCGTTAGCTCATATACCTTTGCCATAGTAGCATATCCTTCTCCAATCAAAATAATCCCGTCATAGCTCTTGTCGTATGTGAACAGGTCTATTGAGAAGAATGTTCCTTTAAGGCTTGCTGCTTCATAAAACCGTTTATGCGCTTCTGGGTCGGCTGGTATCCACTGAATAGAGACGACCTGACCGTTAATATTCTTCAGCGGAACAGCCAAGTCCCCGGTCTCAGAATTTATTCTCAGCAAATAGTTGCGAACATTCTTGCGGACTAAGTAAGGGTGATTGTCTGGAGCAGGCTTTAGGCTTTCATAAATTATTCTCGCCATTTCGGAAGCTCTTTCCTGCTTTTTTTTTACGCTGTTCGTTCGCTTTTTTCTCTTGCTCGGCGCATTTCTTCTTGAACTCGTCGCTGTTGAAATAGGTGAGCTGGTCTTGGCCTAGCCTTGAAGCGTCATACTTCCAAAGCTCTTTTACTCCTTTGCGCCAGTCCATCACAAAACCAGCAGGCCAACCGTCAGTGTGAATACATATTGCTCCGCTTGTATGTCCTCGTTTTTCATTATGTATCCGGTAGCGGTGAATTTCGCCGTCAAATATTAGCTCTCTCTCGTCATACGGCTGTATTTCCAGCGAAGTCATGAAGTTTAGGACTTGTTTCCTTATGTCATCGTAGCTAAATGAAATTTGCATTTTTTACCTCCAGAATAAATAAAGATTGGGCGGTAATATGCCGAAATTTGGCTCAAAATGTGGTAGAATATATCTACAGATAAAGAGACCAAAAACGATTCTTACCGAATAGTTCCCAAATCCGCTCCGTGAAAGATAGGATTGGGAATTTTTTTTACTCCCAATATCTTAACACAAAGAGCGAAAAAGTGGACAGTAATACCCACAGAACGTAGAGAGAAAAGCCCCGTCTAGCCAACGAGAACGGGGCAAAACGATAAGAATATATGCCAAGAGTTAATTATTATTCTTAAAGCATGGGCGCATTTGATTTATTTGTCGCGATGGCAGTGAACACTGTCTGGCCAATCGCTCCCAGTTGCTGAATACAGTATCTTGCGTATTGTTGACTATTTGCACAGCATCCGAATGCGATAACTGATAAAAGTCTGCTGTTTCTAGCAGCACTGAGAAATCACTTAATGCATTGTCTAGACTTATATTCAAAGACATGTATGGGGAACTATCTGGAGACGGGTTTACATCGTATAAAGGCGACAGTTCCCAGTGGACACCATCTAGAAGAAATCCGTGATTTCTAAGGTGGTCGTCATGATTAGATACAGCAATGCTGAAGGCTATACGTTTGAATAACTCCTTTAATCCTTGTTTCGGTTGCTTGCTATAGGATGTTATGAGTTGGACTATATCCAAATAGCTATATCTTGACGAAAATCCGTCTATTGCCCCTAGCAAATTCATTGCAGATGCAAAATGTATTCTGTGTCCATCATTACGGTCAAAGCGTTTTACCATAAATGTACTTCCATAGTCAGAAAACTTTTGCAATTTTGCTTCAGGAACATTTAATCCACACATTACTGCTAGTTCATGTGTTACATATTCCCACGCTCCTATATCAACATCATCGCTTCTTGAAGGAAATTTTGCTATCCATAAAGTCCCATCTGTATCAAGGACATTAGCTTTAGGTCTTGCACCGCCTAAAGATGAGCCAGGCATTATCAGTTGTAGAAGCCATTTTTTGCCTTCAGGATTACTTGCTAGTTCATAATTTAATGCAGCATGCTCTATCTTGCGTATGTCAGCTATTGGGGGAATATTTAGCTCACTAGTTTCAGTAATGAAATTCCCTTGTGGGTCTGTTTTGAACCTAAGCCCACCTGTACGCAATATATCACTTACGGCTAACAAAAAATCAGTCTCGTATATATGTCTAGTAGGTCTGTGTGCTGCACGAGCTAGCAAATTTTCCCTGCGCTGAATTAATTGTCTTCCCCATCGGTCGGGACACACATCAGATAACATGCCGAACATGAGTTTACTACTAGGAACATACTGTCTTCCTAAGAACGAAAACAAATCTGGGTCAAGGAAAATATTTGCATGGGTACTTAACCAGTTTTCGTCATATTCAAAACTGATTATCTCTTTTCCGCTGACTTGAGATGAAAAAACCTTCCCAACGAGAGCATCGTTAAGCCATCCTGCATAGACAAAAAATTCACTCTTCATTTTTCTGCTGTTTTGGTGCACGTCTGTGGATTTTCACGTCCAAATTTTGCAAAGTGCGCCCTAAAATATCATCTTTCGCTAGCAAAAGAATATCTTCGTGCAAACCTAAAGCTAGCAGAATATTCGCGATTATCCCTATTGAGACAGACTGACTTCCATTTTCTACTGCACTTACTGTTTGCCTACTAATACCTGCTCGTTCTGCAACAAGCGTAGATGATAACTTGCGCCTCAATCGTGCAAGTCGTATTTGCTCTCCCATTTTCTTTAGCCTGTTAGTCTGCTGTGGTAACAATACTACTTTTTTCTTGCCCATAAAAACATCACCGCCAGTATTATAAGGCATTAATATCAATATTTATATACGATTATTGACTAAGTGCGTATAAATATTAACTTTATTAGGAACCCGCCCTGCAAGTAAGAGCGGGAGTTCCCAAGATTATTCCGGTAGTTCTAGCTTAGACCCGCAGACAGAGCAGAAGTTCAGGTATTTGTCTTCAGGTTTTCCCTTGTCAAGCTCGAAGACGGCGTGGCAGTTAGAACATTCCCAAGCGTTAGAGTTGTCATGCCTAAGCCACGTAGAGATAGTGTTGCAGCGCGCATTCCATGTTGCTATTACGTCTTCTGGGTTCTGCGTATCGCTAGTACGGCAACCACACCAAGAGCACCAAATGAAATTTGTGCTGTAACGTGCTTCGTTGTCGCTTTGAGTTATCAGCTCAGCTTTTCCCCCGCAGAAGGGACAAGGTTTTAGCTCTGTCATTTAGAAGGGTATATCCTTTGGGTCTAGGTCTGGGGTCTGTGAGTTGAACCCTGTATCGTAGTCTATTGGCGTGAAGTTTTCGTAGCTGTCGATAGCGTCCGTACTATCATGCTGGCTGGTCTTCTCCTTCGCTTTGAACAGAGAGATAAGAATGCTTTCGTTGCCTTCCTTGCGCTGTATTGCAGCAGGGTTAAAGTGCGCCTTAAGCATAAGATAGGGGTTCTTGTCTCCCATGATTATCACGCCGACGTTCTCCCACACGGTTTTATCTTCGCCGTTTTTTGTGTACTTCCGTGTTCCTACGGCCAAGTCGTACAGCTTTTTTCCGGCCGTGTTATCCCAGCAGAAGTTATCATAGCTGTAGTTGCTGTCCTTTGGTGTGAACATAGAGACTAAAATGCTCTCAGAGTTATTTTTACGGGCTATTCCGGCGGGGTTGAAGTGCGCCTTGAGCATTAAGAATGGGTTGTTATCTCCCTGAAAGAGAGACCCGATATTGAGCCACGAGCTTTTGTCTTCGCCGTTCACGGAATACTTACGCGTTACTACCGCCAAATCATACAGTTTTATCATTGTTTCCTCCATTAAGGTTATTATTGTCTTGGGGCTGATTAGCCATATAGCAGCTATTGCCTGAATAAGTGCACTTGATAAAAAATCTGCCGCCACGTTTGTATATGACGGCAAATTTGCAGCTAAAGACGCAAGGTTTAGGAGAGCAAATCATCGCTGTTTTCCCTTGCTATAGCGTCATACAGGGTTTGCAGTTTGTTCACGTCTAGGTTGATACTGCCGAACCCCATGAAGGCTAATCTTAGCTGTAGAAGTACGTAATTCAGGGCTTCTAACAGCTCTTCGGAATGTTTCTGTGCTGGAGTGAAGGAACGAGTATTCCAGCAATTAACAGCTTCATACCAATTGGAGCAAGGAAGTGTTTTCGCCCCGCAGGTATGACATTTTATGCAGTGTCTCCAAAAGCCAGCGTCGCCGACGGAATGATACCCGCAAAACGGACAGGGTTTTAGTTCAGTCATGTTTCGGTCTCCTTGATAGCCAGTCAAGCACATAGTGTTTTACTTTGGAGCAAAGTGTGTATCTGGTATTCCACGCATTAACTGCTCTTTCTGGACTGAGATATTTATTGGTAGTTGTCAGACATTCTTTGCACTGTGCAAAAATCATGTCTTCTCGGAAACTTTTTACTTCAGCTTCTCCCCCACAGAAGGGACATGGTTTCAGCTTCATCATTGGGTTTCGTCTCCTATTCCATGCGTCTATGGCATTTTGCTTAGTGGGGTAACAAGATATAGTCGCATAACAATCCTGACACTCTACGCAATGTGCTCCTGGCAGGTCTTTATCGACTAATATGTGCTTACTACCACAGAATGGACAAGGTTTTAGTTCAGTCATTAGCTCTCCTATTCCAGTTCATTACACTTTCAGAGTAATTCGTTGAACAATATCTTGTTGGCAGTTTCGCTTTGCACTCGGAACATTCTATGCAGCACCTTGTAATGAGCTTGCCATTTTCGCCGTACTGGTAACGATATTCACGAGCTTTTCCTCCACAGAATGGACAAGGCTTAAGGTCAGTCATCATTAGCCCTCCTGTTCCAAACTTCTATAGCTTCTTCATGCGTAGGACAACTCCTCCAAACTGAAGCCCAACAGTTCTTACATTCCACGTAATGCGCGTTAGCATACTCACTTATCAGCTTTGCTTCCCCACCGCAGAACGGACACGGCTTAAGTTCAGTCATTGTTCGGCCTCCTGCGAGATAAACATTCAGGGCAGATGCAGAAATTCTTATTGACCCCTTGACTCCAATCTATAGGTAATACATAGTCAATCTCGTTGTATCTGCCATTCTTACGCTGGGCAGGTTCTACCTTGCCGCACAAATCACACTCGGCTATCCATACTTGTTTCAGCATTAGTTTTCCTCCGCATCTATAGCCGCTATAATCTTCTGAACTTCACGCATAGCGGCCACAAGCTACGAAAAACTGTGCTCTGTCTTTGGGGCGAATAACGGCTTCAGAATGTTGTACAGCACTGGGGCTTTCTGTATTAGGCGAGCATTAGCGAAGCATTCTGCTGCGTTATCTTCTACGTTATACTTAGTAGCCCCGTATACCTTTGCTATTGGCTGCCCATTAGCTCTGATATTGCCGTCTAGTGAGTTGAATATCCATTGCCCTGACGTAAACTTTGTCATGACATCTCCTCCTTTAGCGTATCTATAATCTTCTGGTAGTTCTTGTGCGGTAAAAGACAATTAGAGCAATCCTTTATGCCATTAGGCAGATACTCCGGCCTGCCTGGACACTTGGCCAGAAAGTAAAGCGGACAGAAACAGAACAAACAGTTGAAGTCCTCTGTATTGTCTACTTTATGGCAAGGGAAATATTCGCAGTCGGAGTTACGGAAGAAGCATGTAGAGTTCTTCATTCTTGACTTCCTTTCTGGTTGCGTAGTTGTCTATGAAGTGCCTGTGCTGATACTCTGCGTCTAAATCTTGAGTGCAGAACACCCCATATACTTTTTCGCCATCAAAAGACATCGTTAATAGTTTTGCTTCACTTCCGCAAAATGGACATAGTTTAAGCTCTGTCATCGTTCGCTCTCCTGTTCCATTTCTTTAACGCATCTTTCAGACCGTCTTCGTCGCTCGTACACTGTTTACTTAATGGCCCTGAAGTTTGACATTTGTTACAATGGATAAAGTATCTACCTTTCATGAACTCGCTTAATTCTCCACACTGGACATTCTTACTCCCGCAGAATGGACATGCTTTAAGCTCTTTCGTTCCACGCATTGATAGCTTCCTCTCGTGTATCAAAATCGTTAAGCAGAAGACAGCAATCAACTCTAGCTCCGCACATGACTTTCCAAACTACACGGTCATACTTGTCTACTGTGTAAAACTTAGCTTCTCCGCCGCAGAATGGACATGGTTTTAGTTTTCTTCGTTCCATTGTTCTCTAGCCTCTGCTTCCATCTCACATGGAAATGTTGTACACATGCATTCTTCACAACAATACTGCTGACAGTATAGCCCCATGAACTCTATCTCCCGTAGTTTTGGGGTTTTAACGCAATGTTCACACACCTTCAGTGCGTTCATCATACTTTTAGTACGGTCATCCTGTATTTCTTTCGCGTCTATAGCATCAACTACTTTCCGAATTTCCATCATCACGCCCATAACCTCTGAAAATCTCAATTCGGATTTGGTCATGAACAATGGCTTCAGTATCAGGTACAGCTTCGGCGCATTCATTATTAGCTTCGCGTTTGCAAAACACTCCGTTACATTGTTCTCCATGTTGTACTCCGTCGCTCCGTACACTTGACAGATACGCGCCCCACCGGAATATACTTCTCCGGTCTTCTTATCCAGCTTCCACACTCCGGACGTAAATTCACTCATTTTTTCTCCTTTTGGGTCTAATTAAGGAAATACACTTCTTCAGGCTTAACTTCTTTCCTGTTTAGTGTGCCATCGCTATTGCTAGTAACTATTGCGCTTATGCCTGCGTTCAGAATTAGCCGGTAGCACATCAAACATGGCTTTGCATCCGTGATTGGTGTACCATCTGCTTCCTGCCCGGCCAAGTACAGCGTTGCTCCTAGCATGTCTCGTCTTGACGCGGAGATTATGGCATTCGCTTCCGCGTGAACGCTGCAGCACATTTCGTACCTTTCTCCGTGCGGTATGCCTTTCATATCACGTTTGCAGTACCCCAAATCACAGCAATTCTTTGAGCCACGCGGTGAGCCGTTGTAGCCAGTCGCTATGATTTCGTCGTCCTTGACTATCACTGCTCCGTACTTCCGACGCAAGCAGCTTGAGCGGGCTAGCACTGTCTCTGCTATGCTCAGGTAGTAATTGTCTTTGCTTTTACGCATCGCTAGCCTCCTCTCCGTCTATGCGGGCTAGGAGTTCCCGTGCCTTTTCTCGTGACTCCATTAATGTTGGCTCGATTTGCAAATTTACCCACATTTTCAATAGCTCGTACATTTCATTTCTGGCGCGGCGGCTATCAATCGGGCGTTTGCTTTATTCGTGATACCTATAGCTACAACTTCATTGCGGCGACCTTTTTCCTGTGCTGGAGCAAAAATCACGTCTCCGTCGAACACGGGCGGAGCTATCCACCATCTACCTTCACTGAACTTGCTCATGCTCGGTCTCCTCTAATTTGTGGGCGCGTTCGACTATCCATTCGGCTTGGCGAATATCTCCGCATAATTCTTCTTCATCGCGCGTCTGCGGATACTTAAACCAGTGTACAAACCCTTCTAAGCTCTCTAGCATGGCCTTGTACACTTTCTCCTTGCTGTCAACAAACCGCTCGTTCGGTATCAATCCTTCAGTCATGCTCCGTCTCCTTGTAGACGCTCTGTAAAGGGGAATTATCGATACGCAAAAGACAAGCGTCTATATCTCGCTTGAGCTGTATATCAAAATCCTTTTCAGAAAGAAAATTAAGCGTTTTTTTCAGTAGCTCGTGCATTTCAGGTGCAGCGGCAATAAGACGGACATTGGCTGCATTGCCACCATTCACTAGAGCTAGAACTCGACCATCAACAATAATGCGATTGGGTCTAGCTTCCCACTTGCCTTTCGTGAACTCACTCATGCTTCCGTCTCCTCGTGTACGCAGTCAGCAAGCAGATACCTGAACTGTTCCGGAACAGCCTCAAACAGTTTGTGCCCTAAGTCCCGAAATTCCTTCAACGCTGCCGGAGCAGTGCGCAAGTCTAAGATGTGCCTTAGTTCCCTAATGTTGACGGTCAGCACTAGGTTAGTCGGCCAAAATTCGGGTAGGTAGTACTTCAGCTCATCGTTGGGCATGTCGGGATTTTCATATGCTATTTTTCTGAAAGCCAGAAGCATAATATCTTGATTATTGTCATACTCAACGTCTGCAGGTTCAGCCATGACTTTCTTTAACGTGTGCCGTGTGCTCTCAACGCTTAAGCTAATATGCCTGTGTCTAGCGAGTTCCTGAAGGCATGCCCTACTCAATCCCTTAATGGAGTAAGTCAGGGTTATGTGCTCTAGAATGCTCTCATGTCTACGCTGGATTATGCGTTCAAGCACTTCATGCGGCACTAAGTCCTTACCTGTGTTCGCGTGGCACGTTAGAGCTGCTAGTGCTGCAAATTGCTCCATGTCTGCCAAAGATTGTCCACTCGTTAATAGTTCTACCTTCATTTGGTTCCTCCTGAATAACTACGGGACTGGCTAGCAGCCCCGCATTTTGTTCTTGTCCTACCCTGTTTATCTCTCGGTTCAGATACCATTGAGCTTTTTGCAGGGCTATTAATGCGTCTTCACCTTGTTTGCGTCCTGCACGTGTTACGTATTTGATTACGTTACCCATATTAAAGTTCAGCTTGTGCGCATCTATGAAGTCCGCTACTTCTATTCCTCCGCTGTTGTAGTAGTCAGGATGATTGATTTGCGTCATGTTCTTTCCCTTTGGTTGTCATAAAGACCGTGAAGTCAAGCACGTCTAGACAGCGTCTCAGTAATTTCTTCACATGCAGACTAATCATTACTGCGGCAATTAGGATTACAAGAGCGAAGATTGTTAGGATTAAGTCTGCAGTGAGAATGTATCCAAGTATTGTGCTAAGAGTTGTGGTCTGCATTATGGTTATCCTTTAGGTTAAGAGAATTGTGCATCTCCCAGAAGGGTTTTTCCGCCTTTTTGCTCTCTACTACCAAAAACGCTATGAAAGCAAATATAGCTGTCCAGCTTATGAGAATACCTATGCCTATAAGTGCAAGTATGCTGTAAAGGCTGTCCATAACTTTTACTTGGCCTCCTTTGATGAGTACATGGAGTAAATTAGCCGTACCAGAATGTCGATGAAGCAAGCTGCCACGAACAGTATTGCGATAATCAGTGCTACTGCAAAGAGAGCGTTCATAACAACGCCAAGAATGTGTATCAGCATTAATTGTCTCCTTCCTGTTTCTGCTTAATGAAATTTGTCATTGCCTGTATTTCTTCTGTCTTGGCCTTAAAAAACTCTGACACGTAGTCCGAGAAGTAGACAGTAAGGCATGCCGCTAACAACATAAAAGTAGCCATACCTACGATAACTCCAAAGAGTATTAGCATTTATTTAGTTCACCACCTTTCACTACAACCGCTATCATATGTTTCACTGCCTTAACCGCAAGCACCCCAGCCGCAGGAACGGCAATGCATACATCCGTCTTCGTGAATTAGCGTTTCCTGCCCGCAGCTAGGGCATGTACTGTAGCCTTCACGGTGCTGTTTGTTGGCTTGCACAGTTTCTATTACCTGTTCACCGACGCTTTGGGGATTATCCGTAGCCGAGCCTAAGAACTCTTTACCATACTTCAGCTTACTCCCGAACTTCTCCCGCGTTAGAGCTAACCGGTCTATCGTTTTTGCTTTCATTGATTGCCCTCCATAGATTCGTTTTCTACTACTATCTTAGTAAGCAGTCTCCGCACTTGGCCGACTGACCATACTTCTCTTTCGTTCGCTATCCTATACAGCATACTTACCGCTAATCCTAAGCGTTCGGCTAACTGTTCCTTTGATAGTTTGTGCCATATTGAGCAGGTTGTCTTCACTGCCATACCTCCCAATTGAAAAATTTTGCTAACTTGTTGTACGTTCCTTTCGTCGGGTAACAGATACCTTCCTCGAACTTCTTTATTGCCCGCTCAGACACTTTCACGGCTGTAGCAGTATCCTTGCGTGTCAACCCCAGCCTCATGCGTTCACTGAACATTCGGCTCATGTTTTGCGCTAATATTTGCCCGTTCATTGCCACACCTGCCAACCTAACACTGATGCCACCTTGTTGTAGGTGTTGCGGCTCGGTGTTGCTATTCCACTTGCTAGGTGATTTGCAAGTCCCCTAGCAAATCCTAGCTTCTCTTCTAAAACCTTCAGCGTATAGCCACACTTGAGTGCTTCCGCCTTTAGGTTGTCTAGATTGTCGAATACATACTCTGGGATATTGCGTTCATGCCTGCTCATCATCATTAACCTCCTTAATGACTTTGCCTATTAGTTGCTGGTCTGTGTATGTTCTACTCCAGCGTCCTTTGACTTCGATAAATTTGTGGTGTATTCCTGTTTTCCCTTCGTACTTGAATATGCATAAATTACCGCTCATAGGGTTTATCTCGCACTCGTACTTAGCTCCGTTGCTATACGGAGTGTCCCGTATCACATAGCAGTGTCCTACATTAAATGAGAAAGAGACAGGCTTATACTCCCATTCTTCTTTTTGAGTAGTCCATGTATCTCCTTGACGTAAACTTAGTTCTAGTTCTTCTTCTGTCATATTGAGTATCCGGCACAAACAGCTCCATGAAGATTTTGATGGAGTAAATCGTCCTTCTTCATAGGCTCGTATTGTTTTCTGCTTTAGCCTAGACAGTTTAGACAAGAACTCTAATGAAAAACCACGCTGTAACCTTTTAGACTGCAAAAGCTCAGGTGAGAAAACTTCAACATTGCTCTTCATATTTTTCCGCCATAGATAGCAAGCCGTTCACTCTCGGATAACTGAAGTCCTACAGGCAGACTATTAATCCAGAAAGCATTACAGCCGACTTGTATTCCTAGCAGGCGCAAGATAAAGACTAATATCTTCTTCATCTTTTGACTGCCTGACTATTAAGCCTGAAGTTCAGTATGTGAGAATACCTGTTTGAGAACTTCGGGTAGCAGCGTTCACATAGCTGCAAGCGAGATGTGTTTATGCGCAATAGCCATACAGCATTAGCATATCCGCACGTAGGACACTTATACGTCTTAATCATTGGGGTGTTCCTTTCTGCCGTCTATTAACTTCACCAGCTTGTTCGTTGTTACTGTTACGTGCTCTATTGCCCAAGCTATACGGAAGCGTGAACATATTGAGCTAAACGGGCTTACTCTGCATTCTTCATTGGTGTAGTAACAACCTGCACAGAAAGCACATTTATTCCTATCATCCCACTTAAACGATACGGGGAAGTGCACTTTTCGGGAGCAAAGGGGCTGAAAGTATTTCTGTCCTATGGAGATTTCACCTCTGTAGGCTAGTAGATACCCTATCAACCTGTCTGCGGCTAATATCAGCGTTGAACTTTCTTCCGAAAGTGCTAGAGAGTTCCATACAGACAAAAACTCTGTTAGCAATGGAACTTCATCTTCTCCATAGGACTTATGGTAAGTCTCGTACTTAGCTAGCGAATAGATAGTACGTGCCAACGAGCGCGACATGAAAATAACCACCTTTCAATTAAAGATTGGCCGAAGCTTAAGCTCCAGCCATAACCACCATAATCTGGAAAAATTTTACAGATGGATAAGCTCTCTTGTTATGACCACTCCGGCAACTTAAGCCGCCATCTCAGTTTGAGAAGTACAAGAGCGGTATTTGTCAAAGAACCAGACCATCGTCAGTAGGGCAATATCAGCCCCAGACAGGCTAAAAAGGTAATGCGGTAGCCTGTTTCGGTCTTAGGTTAGTTTGTCTTGGGGAGTTAGTGAACAGCTATGAACAGCAGAGCATCGACGATTATATTTACCAACCAGAGGGCTATGGAGCTTATTAGCAGCGATTTGTTTGGTCTGTATTCCAAGTCCGTACACCAAGCAACTGAAGTTAGCGTCAAGCCCGCTGTGTTCAGGATAAACAGTATCCCTAATGCTAGTTTGAACATCAAGCGCAATCCTCCAACAGGGTCTCTACAACTGGGATAATGTCTGTAGTCCACTTGAGCTGGCGGATTGGCGTTCCGTCGGAATGTGCCTTGCCAGTGTCTTGCATTACCGAGTACTTTTTGCCGTCCCCTATGGCTTCCCATTTATCAGCTATCTTGTGCTGTAGTCCTGCTCCAGCGAGCAAGTCATTCACTTTACGGGCAGATAGACCGAACAGCTTGCCAATCTCTGTTGGTGTTAGGAGCTGGCAATTATCGGGGGCTTCTAGCTCTACACCTGCTGCCCTTAGTGCACTTGTCCCTGTGTAGAACTTATACAATTTATCTAGGGCTAGCGTTAGTTGATTGCCTTCTATTCCGGCTTGCCCAAATATAAGAGCTGCTTCACTGATTGCATTTTTGGGAATGAATGGCTCGTTTTTAATAGAGTAACTTCCAGTTCGGCGTATTTCATCTGCAACACTCCACAGCCAATCCATTACCGCGTCGGCCTTCGGTTGATTGCTGTAGCGACACACCTCAAGCAGTCCCTTGAAGTTGTAAACTATTATTTCTCGTATTACTTCACGGCTTCCTTCAACTTGGGTCAATTTGACCGATGTTGAAAACATATCTAGGCGTTCTGCGTGCCGTTCATGTATCTTCCTGATTGAGTCATTGGGATACTCATACTCCAGTAATGCCCCTATCTGCTCGCGCGTCGCCCAGAAATCGCCCTTGTCTTCTTGTGTAGGCTTGACGTAACAGTCAAGCGCAATACCGTTAAAGCTAGCGGATTTCACTAATACCATGTCGTTCATTACTTTCTCCTCCTATGCTGCTATCCACATTTGGTAGGGCAGTGCTTTGGGTTTATCTGAACGCCCCAAAAAGAAGTACACACCCTGTTCCGTAAGGCATAAAACGTCTTGATACGGTCTAGCAGTGGGTTTATCTGATGTGCTATCAATCCGTTTGATACCAGACCAAATGCTAGGTACGGATTGCATAACCTGAGCTGGGGTACTCGTCTCTGAATACTCAAGAGCATTCATAATATCTTTCGCCACAAACCACACTGTCCCATCTGCGTCCTTTACTGTCCGAACGCTGAAATCCTCGTTGCTATAAAGCTGAATACTGTTCATGCTTTTACCTCCTCGTTCCCTATACGCACTAGCATTTCTTCTATTCTCTCTAGAAGATTGCCTACGAGTTCCGAATACTCTTCACTTTGGAGTTCGGCCAAGTCCTCAAACACTTCCGAGCACTCCACCAACATGCTTAACATTTCCGGCGCGTGGGTTATTAGTCTTGCCTGGTCTACAGATGCCCTTCCTGAGCCGTAAAGTGTCCCTATCTTCCGATTATCAACAAGCAGGGAGACGCTGTTGTTTATCTGCCTGACTTGATATGTCCACTTACTCATATTTCTCACTCTTGTCTACGTTCTCCTTCCTATTAAGGGGTCTCTGACTGCCGTGTTCATGGGAAACACAGCAGTCAAACTGGATGCCTTATTGATTTACTGCAACTTGGCTCTCTGGATTGTCAGCTTCGGGTGCTCCGCTGTTGAGCCAGTTACGCAGTACCTTTCCTGTTTCTGGCGTTATCGTGAAGATTGAGCCGTCGAATATTCCCGTCCTGTCCTTACTTACTGTTGCGTTATGGTTGGCTGTAAGGTCAAACACCGTTCCGAATTCGTAGTCCATGCCTTCTCGCTATACAGGGGCTAGTCCTACTTTGCGTATCTCCTTGCCGCCTCTGTCATTGTCTACCTGCACATATTCCGTCTTGGAGCGCATCGTTGCTATTATGTGGCAGGGAGAGCTTAACATTGCGTCTATCAGCCGGTTGTGCAGGGGGGTTACTTGTCTCCACGCCATATAGGAATTACTGCTCCGTGATGCCGCAGCTATTTTCCCTTGCATGTACAAAAGCCCGCCTTCTCCACTCCATGCATGAGACAAGCTGTCAATCACTATGGTGTCATACCCTGCTTTCTCTGCCTCTGCTATCAAGGCTAGATACTTCCTTACGTCATACGGGGCTGTTACTGTGCATATGTCGTAATCCCCTAAGTTCGCGTAAAGGTCTCCGCTGCCGTTCTCCGTGTCTATCATGGCTATCTTGCCGCCTAATCCAAACGCTATCAGCAACGCGCTATAGGTCTTACCACTTCCTGCTGGACCGGTAATCCCTAACCTTAACTTTGCCTGTCTTCTTTCTGCCTTCCTGAATGCCATAAATATTAGCCTCCTTTAGTCGTCTGTATTTAGGATTGAGTTTGTGCCATGCTCGCTATAGGCTTGAGCAAAGTAGTGCCCATAGCCATAAGTCGATGGCTTGTTCCCATTGGCTGTCGTTAGGCTGATTATTGCCTCTACTAACTTGTCTTTCGTCTTGTCTGAGAGCGACGCTGCGTGTTTATCTAACACTTCTCTGAGTATCTTTAAGCTCAGAAAGTCCAGTGTCTTACTATTGGGGTTGTGTGTACGGTGCTTCATTTGCCTATGTCCTCTTTCAGTGTGAAATATGTTGCTATGCTTTCAGTCGTGAACTTGGCCGCCAAATCGGGGTGTAACTTCTTGAACCCTGCGCTGTCAAAACGACTTGAAGTTCTCTCTGTTATGGTGCAGGTAAATCCTCCGCCTTTGAGTGTATCTTTACCTTTGGCTCTCGCTTCTGCTAGTAGTACTTGTTTTGCGTCGGCTTCCATTGTCTTGGCCTGTGTCGCTAACTCTCGCGAAAAAGCTAAGTCTTTTAGTGCGTGAACTACAGCATCATTCTCATCAAGTAGACTTGACAGCAAAGTATCATCAACTACTGGAATAGTTGCAGGTTTGGCTTTGCCTTTAAGGTCGCACATGTGGGAAAACTCACAGTAATTGCAACACCAACCCTCAGCAGGCGAGCATTCTATTGGCGGCTCTACCATAGCGAATACGGCTTCAGCCTTGCTCTCAATATCAGCTATCTTGGCGTAGTCAAAGTCAAAAAAGTCTATGTGCCAGTCAGAATTGTTCTTGTTTACACCTACTATACCTAGATTGTTAGTGTTGATGGCTATACCTGCTCTAATGCACCCCATAGCATAGATATGTACCTGTTCAACATATTGCGGCTTAGACTTAATAGAGCCTTCCTTTTTCCACTGCGTAAACGCTCTGTCATTCATTGTCTTGATGTCCACTAGAACGTTCTGCAAATTCTCTTTAGAGATTATGCAGTCAGGGTGTCCGGCAAGAATGCCATGCTCAAACGGCACAGTTACTTCAAGGTCAGCATGCTGACTACCTGGATTGTATTCAACGTCCCAACCATCCTGTTTCAGCCATTCAACAACCATCGGTTCTAAGTAAGTGCCTACGTCGAAGATACGCTGTGTCTTTGGAGTGATTATGCCCATGTCGGGGCTGTTGACTGAGTAGAAAAGATTGCGCAGGCATGGAAAACCTGCTTTTGATGCGCGTAATACTTTGTCCAAGTTTATCCTCCTAGAATGATGGCTGATTAGATTGCCCGAATAACTGTCTGAACCTTTGGAGTGCATGTGAGTTATAGATAAACGTGGAGCATTCGTGGTTGGAATGCTTTGACTTTGAGAATATCCAGCGTCCCATACTCGTTGCTTTCGCCTTCTGGTGCTTTTATGCCGTATTCCTTTGCTATGCGGCCGACTTTATTCGCTGAGATACCTAAAACTTGGCCTATGTCGGTAGCCGAGTACCATTTTTCGGTACTCTCAGGCAACATGGAGAGTAAGGAGTTCCCTGTAAGAGCTTTATACGCCTCATGAATGAATACAGTTTTTGTTTCATCAGTCATAGGGCACATACCAATCATTGATTGAAGCAACTCTGCTTTCCGGATATTCAATTCTTGGTCTTTACGTTTCAGCTCTTCGTCGCTCTGGCGTGTGTAGCTGCCAGTGCGCCGTATTTCGTCCGCAACGTCGAATAGCCAGTCCATTACTGCGTTGGCTTTCGGCTGATTACTGTACCGGCATATCTCTAACAAGCCCTTGAAGTTGTAGATTGTTACGTATTGAACTCCACCAGAGGGTAGGTCAATTTGGTGTACCCTTGAGAATTTATCGAGACGTTCTTGATTACGCTGATGGATTTTTCCAATAGCAACACCAGGTTCAACATATTCTAGAAGTTGCCCAATCTGTGTCCTTGTTGCCCAAAACGCTCCTTTGTCCTGCTGGTTCGGTTCTACGTAGCAATCCAGCTCCACACCATTGAAGCTCTTAGTTGTAATAAGCTGCAAATCGTTGTCCATATATAGCCTCCTTAATATATCTATAATAGAGTTGAATAGCATCTAAACAATGCTAAGAGTATCATTAGAACTGAAAATGTCAACTCTTAGCATCGAATAATGTGCTATTATGTACAAAAACACTAGAAGGGAAGTATAAAAATGCAGACTAGTGCATTAACAGTAAGGTTCACCCCCCAAATGAGAGCTGAGTTAGAGCAAGTGTCCAATAGGGAGCACCGCCCTACAGCTAATCAGGTTGTCCATTTTGTCGCGCTAGGTATCAAGAAGTACCTTGAAGATAATGGACTGAGTTTTTACTCTGTTGGAGATACAGATTGTGTACTCAGAGAACGCAACGCGGGGAGTGAGTGATAGGTCTCGTGAACTCTACCATTGCTGCGTCTACTAAGTTGCGGAGAAAATCTGAGGGGTCAGATGTATTACCATAATGAACCCCAGTTATCTACTATCCTTACAGCACCAAACCAGATATTTGTGCACTCTGATGCTGATACTGGGGGGATACTTTGGGCGCAAGCCTTCTCAAACTGAGACCATGCACTTGCTCTGTCTTTGTTTGGCGTTCTCAATAGTTTTAGTGCTAGTTGGAACAGGCTGTTATTGTTTTGACCTTCGGGGATTTGTTCTGCTTTTCTCTGCAAGTCTCGTTCATGCACTTTCTTGTGGCAATCTCGACAGAGAGTTATCAGGTCATCTATCTCGTCATACGTGTCTAAGTGTTCGTAGGATATGTGATGCACATTCAGGTTAGTTCCTGAGCCGCACATTTGACACTGGAAACCGTCTCGCTTCAAGGCTTGAAGTCGCTTCGCTTGCCAAGCATCCGATTTTAGATAGTATGCGTAGTTAATGGACACTATATTCACCAACTTTCCCTTAAGAATGAGCCGAAGCTCACTCTCTTTGGCGAAGTCTTAGCCAATAAAAACTACCACAGACAGTTAAGCCGGATACAAAGCCTTTGAACCACTCTTCGGGCATTTCGACGCAGAGTTCATATTGAGACCTTATGAAGACTATAGTTGCTGCTATGCATACCAGCATCAGCACGGCTCTGCTTATTTCGTCTATGTCGTTCCTGTTCATTGCTGGTCTGATACTCTTCTGTTCCATGCTGCAGCGGCATCGTCTGCAGCCCCCTGCACTTGAGACTTGCAACAGCAGTTACCACACTCTGCTATCCACTTGTCCCCAGCAAGTTGCTCTATTGTCGCCTTTCCTCCACAGAACGGACACGCCTTGAGTTCAGTTGTCTCAAATACGTTTTCATCTAGCTCCATGATAAAAAGCTCATACGCCATTGCTATAGCATGGAGCAACGAGCACTCTTTAGACGACCGCCAATCCTTCGTGAACACCACTACGTCTGCCTTACTCATGCCTAAAAGAGAATAGGATAGGTAGTCGAGTGGGGATATAGCTTTATCGACTATAGGGGTTAGTTTGCAGTAGGTGTCGAGTTTCCCCTCTGCTATATGAGCTAACTTAGCTGCAACATCTAGAATGTTGTCTAGCTCCAACGGTAACACTACAAAAATTTCAAGAATACTTTTCACGACTGTAACCTCCTTATGTTGTTGACCATTGCCTTATTATGGCTGTCCTTTATTGGGACATGCCCCTTTGCCATTGTCTTTCTCCGCGAGTAGAGAATGAATTTCGAGCGCAGATACTTATCCATGACCACCTCCCCTTTTCTTGGTGAAATAGACGCTCCCACTCTAAAATATGGGGGTAACGGTGGGAGCTAGTGAAAAGTTTTTCTAATGACCTCGATATGCCTGTCATCACAACATGGCCATCATCAGTACGGGCCAATACCCGTAGACGTGAAGATTTTCTCCCCACGTTTCGGCCTCTGTTTTCTACGACGCTAGACGCTCCATCATCTTCTGCGCCTTCCATAACTCTACTGCCTGCTTTGTGTCCAAATAGAATACAAAGTTCTTGTCTAGCTATTCTTCCGCAAGAGCTGATGCGGCTTTGTTGGCTACTTCTAGTGCTTCGTACAGCTTCTTGTCTATTTTGGACAGACCGTGCCGGTCGCTCGTTTCTGTAAATTTCTTCGTGCCGATTTCGCCTTCCACAAAGCCTATTAGCTCTTCTACTCGGCTAGCTATCTCGCACCACTTGTCATAACGTTCCATTTCAGTCATCGTTTTCACCTCCTTTCACCCACGTTACGCAGCTCTACTTTCTGCTGAGTGAACCTTTTGCTGCTTACGCGGTACTTTCTCTGGGCGAATATTATTAGCATTGAGCGAAAATACTTGTTCATTACTGCTGCACCTCGCTGCATACGCCATCATGATATTCTCTGAACCAGTCAAGGGCATCTTCGGAATAAATGAAGCTAGGAACTTCACGGCTGCAATACTTCGACTTGGAGTATATCCAGCGGCCATACTTGTTGCTCTGCCCTTGTTCAGGCTTTAGGTGATTGCTCTTCGCTATGCGTCCTACCATGTTTGCGCTGATGCCAAACACCTTGCCTATATCTTCTGCTGTGTACCACTTTTCCGTTATCTGCGACAACATGCCTAAATACTCATGGCCGGTTACCAGCTTGAACGCTTCGTGCTCAATTACAGCCTTGCTTTCATCGGTTAGCGGGAACGGCGGTACTTCGATTATGTGTTGCAAAAACTTCGCTCGCTCTAAATCTATCTCTAACCGCCTACCATCTAGTTCCTTGTGCTTTAGCTCTTTATCTTCCGCAGGCTTATTGACGCTGTAGCTTCCCGTCTTGCGTATGCTAGGCACTACGTCTCCGGCTATCCACATCTGATACGGAAGTGCTTTCGGCTTATCGCTTCTCCCTAAGAAGAAATACACACCCTGCTCGGTAAGACAGAGCATTTCCTGTTCACCGCCTGGGGTCAGAAACCGTTTCCGACCCTTCCATTCGTCGGGCACATTTGCACAAAGTTTATTTATGCTTGATATTGAACTTTCCTCGTATTCCAAAGCCTCCGCCACGTCTCTTGCTACAAACCAAATCATTCCGTTCTCATCTATCGTTGACCGGACGGAAAATTGCTGGTTACTGAAAAGCTGAATACTACTCATATTGTGCCTCCTTGCTATTGATACTTGATTAGATACGGTTTGCGGACAAATATGCGCCAAGCAGGGATACCTACCCCTTTTGCTCTGGGACATATTTCTTCTCATTCACGCCGCCCTTGTCTATCGTTGACCTGACGGGCTTCAAAACGAAATGCTGAATACTATTCATCTGTCCTTCTCCTTATCTGTCTTGCTTTATGCCTATGAAGCTAGGAAACCTTAGACTGTAGATGCCTTCTTTGTCCGGCTTCTCCGTCAATACCTGATACTTCACTGTCAACAGCTTACCGACAATATTTGTGTCCTGATACAGCTTCTCTCTGTCCGCATCTGTTAGTCCTGTACCAACGCATGACCTTACCTTCAGCCCATTAATTTCACCTTCAACCACTAGACTGCCTAGCGTGCCAACTAGCCTTCCTTCACCGTCAATCATGCCAACTATGCGCAAGTCTGTTTCCTTGAATAGCTTGTACTTCAGCAAGTGATTGCTTCTGCCTGCGTGATAAGGAATGTCTGGATGACGAAGCACTACACCTTCATACCCCTGTGCACAAAAAGAGCGACAAGCATCATCTACTGCCTTTGGAGTATTAAGGATTAGCATTGAGTGTACTTTGAAGATATGTGCCTTCTGACAGTCTGGTATAGCCTTGAGCATGTCTGCTGTATCAGAAAAATCACCGCCAGCCGCAAATACATGAAATTCTACATTGGACTTAGCCGGATGTTCTGCTGACATAACAGCACTTTGACTGTCTTGAAATCCTTTTCCAGCTACTATGAGTTCACCATCAACGAATGACAGCCCGCGACTTGTACACTCGCGCTCTAGTGCTTCGGCCATGTAATCAAAGCCATTGATAGCTTTATCGTTCCTGGTGAAAAATCCTTGCTGGGGGACGAACACTGCTCTTACGCCGTCAAACTTAGGCGTTGCGTACCATGACGCTACCTTATATTTCTTGGCCGGACTGTAAGTGTTAGCAAGTTGAACATTGCTATGTATTTCACCTTGCTCAAACAACAATATCCCTCCTTTGAGATAGAAGCTCCCCTGCTGAGATATACAGGGGAGATTTGAATGGATTGGGGAAAAATAATCTGACGATTAGGGGTCTCGTCAGCAAGCTCATTACGCTTGGACGCAGGAATTATCCTTACGTTTCGACCTGTGTTACCCTGCTAGAATATGCTTGCCCAATACACTAAAAGTAAAAGGTTAAAGTTGTACATGATTACCTCATGAATAATTGTGCGCATTCCATCAACACGAGGCAAATTGACTCTAGTTGAAAAAAGGTCTAGTCGTTCCTTGTTGCGCTGATAAATTTTCCTTATGGCCTCTGCTGTGTATTCATAGTCGAGTAACCTACCAATCTGTTCCGTAGTTGCACAGAAGTCGCCTTTGTCCCGCTGGTCTGGGTCTACGTAGCAGTCGAGCACGTATCCGTTGAACTCTCTTGATGCAATTAACTGTAAATTGGTATCCATGCGTGCCTCCTTTTGGATAAACATTCCCCTGCTAGGCTGTGTTTCTGTGCAGGGAAAATCTATTAAATATGACTTACGAAGCTCTGATGATACGGGTCATCATCAGTACGGGCGCAACCCGTAGACCGCTTTGTTGTAAGAGAAGAAGCGGTTTCGACCTTTGAGCTTTAACCTAACTTAAAGTAATAAACGGTTAATCCTACGAGCGCGAATATCTTTACTGTCAGTATCCAGTCCATTGACTTTCACCACCTTTCATTTACGACGCTAGAGTTCGTTGTGCTTCCCACGACGCTATTGCCTGCATAGTGTCTTCCCTGCTGATGCCCTTAAATTGCTTGAGCTGGGCTATCTTGTACCATGAACTAGGCATGAACCATAGATACTTTGGCACTGTGCGCATCACTTGCGGGCAAAGTCCTAACGACCACGCTTCATACGCATTCTGCAAGTTTCTCTGCTCATCAAGCCAAGCAGAGTATTCAATCCCTGCGCTCTCTTCACGCTTTTGCAGAAAAGCATCCAAGTCGGCTAGCATGTCAAATAGCTTCTTTGCTTCTGGAGTATCCTTGTCAGGCTTCACTAGCTCTCCGTTTTTGTCATGCTTGTAAGGCGCAAACTCGCTGTATATAGCGTCTTCAACATCAATGAACAGCTTATGCGCTCTGTCGTGAAAATCTTCCCAAATAGTAAAACGTTCCTCTGGGGTTAGCATTGTATTGGTCTCCTTTCTTTATGCATCAATGAGTTTGCACAGTTGAGTAGCGCATTCCTTGATGATTGCTTCTATATCTTCTGCCCGCGAGCATCTGTGGCATGCACTACTAAGAAAATCTCCTTCTGCATCGCAATCTCGTTCAGGGTTATTCGCTCCAAATGCGGTACACCCCATGCAGAATTTCTCAGTACCTACTCCGTCCCAAAAATCCGAACTGAACACACCAGCTAAAAGTTCTGCAGCTAAAGTCATTCCAATACCACCTTTTTGGCGGACTTAGCCAACCCCTCAACCGTATCCTTCAGGAGCAAATTACGTAGCTTGAAGGACATTTTTTGTCTCCGTTGAGACTGCCTTATTTGCGCTAATAATTGTTGAAACATGAGTAACCTCCTATAAGAGAAAAGTAGCTCCACTGCTATATCGGGAACAGTTGAGAGAGTTAAACTTAGTAAAACACCAGCTGACGAATGGCCTCGTCAGTGAACGCATTACGTCCAGACCGCTTTGTTGTAAGAGAAGTCAGCGGTTTCGGCCTTGTCCATTAGTTGAGTGAGAAATAGTAGACAGTCAGTACAACCAGCGCGAATATCTTTGCTGTTAGCATCCAGTCCATTCCAATTCACCACCTTTCAAAAACCCAATCCGCAATCATCTTGTACAAGCAGGTTCTCAAACATACCGAGTATTGAGCTATCCCACTTCAGTTGCCTAATTGGTGTACCGTCCGAATGGGCTTTACCCGTGTCCTGCATAACAGCGTAAGTCAAACCATCCTCTATCGCCTCCCACCTGCCTGAAACCTTATGCTGCAAACCTGCTCCAGCCAATATCTCATTCACCCGTATTGCTGACATTCCGAATATCCTGCCAATTTCAGTAGGGGTCAGAATTTGGTTTTGGGTTGGAGCATTGAGCTGTATACCTGCGGTCTCTAGGGCACTACGACCTATACAGGATTTTATGTACTTATCTAGCGCAAGGGTTGCTTGATTTCCTCTTAGCCCCGCGTATTCGTAGAAGTAAGCTATACCCTCAAGTTCAGTTTTGGATATTGATGGGTGGTATTCATTAAGGGAATAACTGCCAGTCTCTCGGATACTTGGTACTACATCACCGGCTATCCACATCTGGTACGGTAAGGCTTTGGGCTTGTCTGAACGCCCCAAAAAGAAGTACACACCCTGTTCTGTAAGGCATAGCATCTCGCGCTCTTGTACTACTCCATTCTCAGACCTGACGGAAATCCGTTTTCCCTGTTTCCATTGCTCCGGTACATGAGAAAAATATTTCCCCGTCCCCCCGTCTAATTCATACTCTAGGGCTTGGGCTATATCCTTCGCTACAAACCATACTGTATCGTTCTCGTCCCGCGTTGTTCGCACTGAGAAATCTTCATTGCTATAAAGCTGAATACTAGTCATCTTTACTCTCCTTTACTGCATATCTTCTTCTTGCGCAAGCATACCCTTGAAGACACCGAGTATTGAACTGTTCCACTTGAGCTGCCTAATCGGTGTTCCGTCAGAGTGTGCCTTGCCAGTGTCCTGCATTATTGCGTAATTCACACCATCCCTTAACGGCTCCCACTTATCGGCTATCCTATGCTGAAATCCCGCCCCTGCTAGGATTTCATTGACGCGTCGGGCTGATAAACCGAACTGTGCACCTATCTCGGTTGGGGTTAAGATTTGGTTCTTCGTTGGGGCTTCTAGCTCTACACCTGCTGTACTAAGCGCGCTGTGCCCCGTGTAGAATTTATAGGCTCTGTCCAGTGCTAAAGATAGCTGATTACCACTAATTCCTGCAGGCTCTAAGACAACTTGAATAGCCTTCAAATCTTCCGACAGTTGGCGTTTGACGCTATAGCTCCCAGTCTTGCGCAGAGTAGGCAATACCTTATGAGTTACCCAGCGTGTGAACTCTTTTGCGGCGGGCTTCCTACTCTTGAACGTCAGCTTATACAACCCCGCCTCGTTAATCACGGTCATAGACTGCATTCCGCCAGGGG